>X103_Eurasian_Blackcap__coassemble_199_pt1 | contig 35279 bp, 38 predicted proteins | sample X103_Eurasian_Blackcap__metabat2_low_PE_003 | metagenome-assembled genome bin X103_Eurasian_Blackcap | reverse complement strand
TGATGAAATGAGATTTAAAAGGATTAGAGAATGAAAGATTAGAAATGGTTTTATTGGTATGGTTTGTAGAGAAGATTTAAAATCAGAGATGATGCTGAGTTAGAAAATTTGAGACTTGAAAGTAATTGAAAAAATAAAGGTTCCAGATGTTGAGATATCTAAATCATTAAGGTAGGCAAAATCAAGAGAGATATTATCTTTGATGAAGAATATTGCTCCTATTTGCCAGAATGAAGCATTTGTGATGGCAAAACCTTGATGGTTTGATGAAGTGCTAATTTCACTGATTATATTTAGCCACGGAATTGGATTAAAATTTAAAGATCCACTTAGGATAAGGAAGTCTTGTATAAAGTTTGTGCTATAGCCGATATTAATAGTTGTTTGTAGTTTTTGGTTAAAAAATCTCCAAGCAATAGGTATATAGAAATAGGGTTGATTGCTTTTAAAAACACCACCATTATTTTCATTTGTCCCAAAAGCATCTCCAAAAATCATACCAAAATTAAAGGTTTCTTCTTTGTTTGTATAGAATTCTTGCTCTATCTCAAAAAAAGCTTTGTCACCAAAGCTATGCGTTGAGGCATTGTTTGCGACTTGCAAAGATAGACCTTTAAAGACAACACAATCTGCATAAAAGCCTAAGTTTTCTGATTTTTCTAGTCGGAGCCATATATCAAACTCGCAAGTTCCTGATTTATCTGTAAATGTATCGCCGACAAGAGTCCAACCACTTGCATAGATTTGACCTAGAAAAACCCAAAATAAAATGATTTGCCGCACTTGATGATTACCCTTTTGACTGATGATAAAATTCTACAATAGCTTCTAAAAAATACAACTTAATTTTGACCTTAGATAATTAAAAAAGTAAGCCATAGAATTTGCAGAAGAAATTTATTTTGTATTTTAAGCAAGAGTATGGTCGGAGTAGCGGGATTCAAACCCACGACCTCACCCACCCCAAGGGTGCGCGCTAATCAGGCTGCGCTATACTCCGTCTGTATTTTTTTGAAAGTTAAAATCATACTAAAAAGTGTGATTATATCAAAATGTTTCAAAATATAAAATTAAGAGGGTTAATTCTCTGGAATGATATTTGCTTGACACATAGCAGAGATTAACTCAAAAGGATTTGGGAATGAAGAAAATACTCTGTGTATTTTTAATGATCTTTTCGCTTAGGGCTGAAAAAATTGGTGATATTGCCAATGTTGTTGGAGTGAGAGAGAATCAGTTAATTGGTTACGGGCTTGTGGTTGGGCTTAATGGCACAGGAGATAAAACAAGTTCAAAATTCACGATGCAATCGATTGCAAATATGCTTGAAAGTATGAGTGTAAAGGTTTCTTCAGATGATATTAAATCTAAAAATGTTGCTGCAGTGATGATCACAGCTACTTTACCTGCTTTTGCAAGACAAGGGGATAAGCTTGATATACAGATTGCCTCAATTGGTGATGCCAAGTCAATTGAAGGCGGAACATTGATCATGACTCCGCTTTCTGCCGTCGATGGAAATATTTATGCAGTCGCACAAGGTAATGTAACATTAGGAAGTTCTGAGAATTCGTTATCAGGGGTAATTTCTGGTGGTGCTGTTGTAGAAAAAGAGGTCAATTATGACATATATAACAAACAAGGTGTGACTCTCAGTTTAAAACAGACAAATTTTCAAAATGCTATTAAGGTGCAGAATGTTTTAAATTCTACTTTTGGAAAAGGGATTGCAAAAGCTATTGATCCAAGAACGATTAAAGTTTTAAAACCTGATAATTTGAGTATGATTGAATTTTTAGCTTTGGTTCAAGAGATGAATATAAATTATAGCAATCGTGAAAAAATTATTATTGATGAAAAGTCTGGGACGATTGTTGCTGGTGTTGATATTATTGTGCATCCTGTTGTGGTTAGCAGTGGGGATTTAACCATTAAGGTAACAAAAGATTTTCTAGATGAGAAAAAATCTCAAAAGATTGACAATCATGCTCTGCTGGATGCAAATTATAATCTTATTAGTTCAAATGGGAGTCCAACAACAATCTCTTCGGTTGTAAAAGCTCTGCAAAAAATGGGAGTTAAGCCCAAGACAATGGTTTCTATCTTAAATGCAATGAAGCAAAGCGGTGCAATCAGTGCTGAAATTGAGGTGTTGTGATGAAAATTGATACAAGTTCCACACTTTATGCAGCTCAAAAGTTACCTCATATTTCAAAAAATCAGGAATCTGATAAAAAATTACGCGAACAAACCGATGCCTTTGAGGCTCTTATTTTAAAAACTCTACTTGATACTTCGCTTAAATTAGATAACCCTCTTTATCCTAAAGAAGCAGGATCTGAAATTTATCAAAGTATGTATAAAGATACTCTTTCTGAATCTTTGAGTGGAAATTTTGGCTATAGTGAATTGCTATTTAATTTTTTAAAAGAACAAGAAAAGGGAAGGAGATAAACCGCTCAAAATTTTGTTAGCAAAATTAATGGAGATTATTTGTATTGCATTGAAAATAAGCTAGAATTGACAAAAAGCAAAAAGGTTAGCAATGCAACATTTTTTAAATCAAGATAATGATACTTTAGGGATTGATCAGGAGTTATCAGAAGATCAGATTGCTGATTTTGATTTAAAAAATAGACAAGAACTCTTAGATCTTTTAAGCGAGTTTATTTCTCAAAGCTATAAAATAGAGCAAGAATTTAAGGATTTTAAATCTCTTTATGAGCATGTAATTGAAATTATCCCTCAGGCAATTTGGGTTTTTAATCAAGATCATACAATTTTCTATCGCAATACACAAGCTAAACAAATACAAGAAATGCTCTCTGAAAATATTACTCTTGATTCTGAATTGGGGGTTGAGATAGATTTTAAGAAAAAAACCTATCTGGTGCAACAAAATAGTCTTAAAAATAAGACTATTATTACTGCCACAGACATTACTGCACAAAAGCGTCAAGAAAGACTTGCTGCAATGGGGCAGATTTCAGCTCATCTAGCCCACGAAATCAGAAATCCAATCGGGTCAATTTCTTTACTCGCTTCTACTTTGCTTAAAAAAGTGGAAGCACCTCTAAAACCAATTGTGTTTGAGATTCAAAAATCTCTTTGGAGAGTAGAAAGGCAGATAAAAGCAACTTTACTTTTTTCTCGTGGCTTAACCCTTTCTCGATCAGAATATTCTTTAAGTTTGCTTCAAGAAGAGTTGGAATCAATTGTTGGACAATATACTTATACAAAAAATATTGAGGTAATTTATGATTTTGGTGATATAGAGTATAACTTTGACTTTGATTTGTTGGGGATTGTTTTACAAAATTTTATTTACAATGCAATTGATGCAATTGAAGAAGGCGATTGTCAAGATGGGAAAATATGTATTTGGACAGAAAAATCCACCGATGAGCTTCATTTTTTTATTCAGGACAATGGAAAGGCAATTGAAAATAAAAATATTCTCTTTGAGCCTTTTGAAACGACAAAATTAAAAGGTAATGGTCTTGGGCTTGCTTTAAGTTTGCAGATTATTGAGGCTCATCAAGGAAGGATTGAGCTTTTTGATGAAAAAAATAAAGTTTTCAAAATTACCATTAGATGATTTTCATTATTTGTTATTAAAAAATATTTACACTTTTGATATAAACTCAAGGAAAAATCAAAAAGGAGTTAATAATGAAAAAAACAACACAAATTTTAAGACAATTACAGGCAGACTCTATCGTGCTTTTTATGAAAGTTCATAATTTTCATTGGCATGTAAGAGGTAGTGATTTTTTTCAGGTTCATGCGGAAACTGAAAAGATTTATGAGAATTTTGCTGATTTGTTTGATGATCTTGCAGAGCGAGTCGTTCAGTTAGGAGAAAAGCCTGTTGTTACTCTTACAGAGGCGCTTCAAACTTCGAAAATAAAAGAGGAAACCAAGACAGTTTTCCATTCAAAAGATATTTTTGCTGCAGTTTTAAAAGATTATGAATATCTTCTTGAAACTTTTCAAGAACTTTCAAAAACAGCTGATTCTGAAGGCGATACTACAACCGTAAATTATGCTGATGATCAGATTGCAAGCTTACAAAAATCTATTTGGATGCTTAAGGCGGCTCAGGGTTAATCTGGTATTTGCTTAGAGGGGGTGAAGTGCTAAATGATTTTAGGCAAAGAAGGGTAAAATGAAGATATTTAATACGCAGGATCAAGACTTCTTACAAAATTTTGAAGAGTTGTTATTGCGTGGTCAAATGGATATAGATAGCGTTTTGCCAAAAGTAATGACAATGTTAGATGAAGTCAAAAAAGAAGGAATAGATGCTATTTGCAACCAAATTGATCGTTTTGATGGATGGAGCCCTAAGAATTTGTCAGATTTAGTGATTTCTAAGGAAGAGTGTAGGGTTGCCTATGATGGTTTAGATCAGGCTACGCGCTCTGCTTTGCATCAAGCTTATGAAAGGATTTATACATTTCACTCTAAGCAAAAGTTAAAAACTTGGATTGATTTTGAAGATAATGGAACAATTCTTGGCCAGAAAGTTACCCCGATGCAACGGGCTGGTCTTTATATACCTGGAGGCAAGGCAGCTTATCCGAGTTCATTGTTGATGAATGCTATTCCAGCTCTTGTTGCTGGAGTAAAAGAGATTATTGTCTGTTCTCCTACGCCTTTAAATAAACCCAACCCCTTACTACTCGCGGCCGCTCATTTGTGCAATATTCATACCTTTTATAAAGTCGGGGGTGTTGGTGCAATAGGGCTAATGGCTTATGGAACTCCTGAGGTTCCTAAGGTAGATATCATCACTGGTCCAGGAAATATTTATGTTGCTGTGGCAAAGAAAATGGTTTTTGGTGAAGTGATGGTTGATATGATTGCTGGACCTAGCGAAATTTTAGTTATTGCCGATGAAAAATCTAATGCACATTATGTGGCTTGTGATTTGCTTTCACAGGCCGAACACGATGAACTTGCAAGTTCAATTTTATTAACAACAAGCCATCATTTAGCTCAAGAAGTTAAAAAAGAGATTTTTGAAATTCTCCCTCGACTTGGGCGTCAGAAAATTGCTCAAGCAAGCATAGAGAATCGTGGAGTTATTATTGTTTGTAAAAATATGCAAGAATGTATTGATTTGAGCAATAAAATTGCTCCAGAGCATCTTGAATTAATGATAGAAAACCCCTTTGCATATTTGTCTTCTATTCAAAATTGCGGAGCTATCTTTTTGGGGCCTTACACTCCCGAAGCAATTGGAGATTATATTGCTGGACCCAATCATACATTGCCAACAGGCGGTGGAGCACATTTCTTTTCACCTTTGAGTGTCGATCACTTTATGAAAAAATCCTCAATTATCTCTATGAGCGCATTAGGTTTTAAGGAAGTGGCTAAAAATTGTGAAATTTTGGCCGAAGTAGAAGGTTTGGGAGCACATAAAGATTGTGTTCAGACTAGAATGAAAGATTTGGAAAAAATTTAAGAAGGTTAGGTTGTGGAAAAAACTAGAGATATAGAAGAAGAGCTTTTGAGTGCAGAGTTGTTGTGGAAGAAAACACAAGCTTTGCAAGAAGATTTAGATAAATCTCTTTTTGAAGGTAAGCCTGTAGATAAATGGAAAGATATTTTGTTCAACGCAGATGTTGACTTAGTCAAGGAAGAATTAGAGCGATTGCTTGATATTTTGGCTTTACAAGAAGAAGTGATTGAAAAATATTCTCTTGGAGAAGCTATGGAAAAGATTGCCCTTGATACGGAGGCTTATGATAAGATACAAAGGCATAAAGATAATTTTGCGATTGAGTCGATGAGCAAAATTCTAGGTCATGAATAAACCACTCATCTTTTTTTTTCTTTTTTTGAGCCTTTCTTTTTCTAAACCACTTGAATGGACAATTCAAAGAAGTGTTGTTTTGGAAAAAGATCAGGTTGTTAGCGCAAAGGTTTCTGGAGCTGGAATACAAAAGAATCTTAGTATAAGATGGACTCTTTATAAGAAAGATGGCTTAGTGATTTTGTTAAAATACGATTCTATTCCTTATCAATTTATCCTTTATAAAGATTATCAAAGGAATCGTTATTTATTTGATTTAGATGGGCAAGATCATATAAAAAAAGGGAATTTAATGATTGTATTTGAAGACTTTAAGGATAAAAAGGCAACTTTAAAACTTTTGGTGAGTGGCGACATAAGCTTGATGTTTAATTAAAATAAAAGGTGATTTAATGTTAAAGTCAATTGAGTCAGAGATTCAAAGAATGATTGATTCTCTTAAGCGCGAGAGGGTGGAGGAGTTTTATAAACACTTTCATCACGGCAAGATGTTGCGTTCAAAGTTAATGTTTGCCATTTGCCCAGAAAATCCAAAAATTCTTACCCTATGTGCTATCATTGAGATGATTCAAGCAGCTTCTTTGTTGCATGATGATGTGATTGATGAGTCAAAAACTCGGAGAGGTCATGATGCAATGCATAGGGTTGTAGGTGCTAAAAATGCCATTATGCTTGGAGATGTATTTTATTCTAAAGCATTTTTAGAGCTTTTGGATTTTGATTTAGAGATTGCTAAGAGTGTGTCAGGATGTGTTGTGAGGCTTTCTTGTGGCGAGATTGATGATGTTTGTATGGCAGAGAGTTTTCATAATAATATTGATGCTTACTATCGTATGATTAGCGATAAAACAGCCTCTTTGATATCTTCAAGTAGTGAATGTGCTGCTATTTTGGGTGGTCTTAATCCAAGAATTTACCGAGAATATGGAGAGAATTTAGGTTTAGCATTTCAGATTGTGGATGATATGCTTGATGTATTTGGAGATGAGAAAATTTTGGGTAAGCCTATTATGAGTGACTTTATGGAAGGAAAGGTTACTCTTCCTTATTTATTGCTAGACTCTCAGCTTGATAAATCCGATCAGAAAGTCTTAAGAGGCTTTTATAAGGTTGGAACCAAAGAAGCAAATGAGTGGATTTTACAGAAGATGCAGGAATATAATATTTTTTACAAATGTCAAAAAATTGCACAAGATTTTGGCAATAAAGCGTTAGAATGTATCAGGAGAGAAAACAACTCACAGCTTGAATCTATAGTAAAAGATATGATTTTTAGAGAGTTTTGAGTTTAACGCAAGGAAGATAAATGGAAGACAGATATGGTGTTTTGGGCTTTACTTACAAAAAAACTCCCATTCAATTACGAGAAAAAATAGCTTTTAATCAGGAGGAAAGTGAAGTTTTTTTAAAAAAACTTCAAGAAAAATATCAAGAGATTAAAGAGATTTTACTGCTTTCTACTTGCAATCGAACAGAATTTTTTTTCGTAGCTTTGGATTTTGATCGAGTTTCTAAAATTATTCTTAAAGAAATATCTTCTTTTAAATGTATTCCTGAAGAAGAATTAAATCAGACAGCTAATTTCTTTGTGGATACTCAAGCAATTCATCATATTCTTATGGTGGCTAGTAGTCTTGATTCCATTGTTGTTGGAGAAACTCAGATAGCAGGGCAGCTTAAAGATGCTTATCGTTTTAGTTACGAAAAAGGATTTTGCGCACGAGGAATGATGAGAATGATTCATTTTGCTTTTAAAACGGCAGCAAAAGTTCGTAATCAAACACAAATTTCTGGAAATGCTGTTTCTATTGCAAGTATAGCAGCTCTTAAAGCAAAAGAATTTCAGGAAAAATATCAGTTTCAAAAACGTATTTTAATCATTGGTGCTGGAGAGATGGGCTGTCTAGCCGCAAAGTATTTTTTAAATGATGGATTTGAAGTGCATTTGATTAATCGGAATTGGGATAAGCTTGTAAGTTTTAAGCAAGAATGCAAAAAGAATAGTGAAGATCAGATAAAAATTTATGCTTTTGAAGATATTTTTAAAATAATCAATGACTTTTCTCTGGTTTTAAGTGCAACCTCTTCACCTAAAGCAGTTGTCTTAAATTCTATGATAAAACCATCTAAAGAGTCTCGATTCTTTTTTGATTTGGCTTTGCCTCGAGATATTGAAGTATTAAGTGATAAAAATATTAAAGTTTTGGTGATTGATGATTTAAAACAAATTGCTCAAAGCAATCTCGCACAGCGTCAAGATCATATCCTAAAGGCTTATGAAATCGTGGGTGTTGCAACGATGGAATTTTTGCAGTGGTTGCAGACTTTGGGGGTTGAGCCGTTGATTAAAAGAATTAGGGAGTTGGCTCAGGAGGCATCGGCAAAAGAATTAGATCGTGCTATAAAAAAAGGTTTTTTGCCTAAAGAAATGCAATTTAATGTCGAAAAAATTTTACAACAAGCTTTTAATAACTTTTTACATAAGCCAACAGGAATTCTGCGTGCTCAGAGTGCTCAACAGGAATCTGATATTATTGTGGAATCTGTTAAAGCCTTTTTTGGACTCAATGATGAGGCAATGTTGCTAAATACTTATAAATGCGAATACGATCAAACAAAGGAGTAGAGTATGCGTTTTTCTCATTTTTTTATCCCTACTTTGAAAGAAGCGCCACGAGATGCTGTTTTAAAGAGCCATCAATTTTTGGTTCGTGCGGGATATATTTATCAATTAGGAAGCGGTATTTATAATTTTCTTCCATTAGGTAAAAGAGTGTTGGATAAAATTACTCAAATAATTAAAGAAGAAATGGATCATTCTGGTGCTTTAGAGCTTTCTATGGGGTTTGTAGTTCCTGCAGATTTATGGAAGAAATCAGGTCGCTATCATAAATATGGAAAGGAATTATTACGCTTTAGTGATAGAAAAAACAATGAGTTTGTGTTGAGTCCAACTTGTGAAGAAGTGATCACAGAAATTGCTCATCAATTTATCAAAAGTTATAAAGACTTACCTAAGCATTTTTATCACATTAATTTAAAATTTAGAGATGAGGTGCGTCCTAGATTTGGGCTTATGAGAGGAAGAGAGTTTATAATGAAGGACTCTTATAGTTTTCATGAGAATGAAGAAGACTTAAATTTAGAGTTTGAAAAAATGCATAGGACTTATTGCAATATTTTTAATCGTTTGGGATTAGATTTTAGAGCAGTAGATGCTGATAGTGGTGCAATAGGCGGAAATGGAAGCAAAGAATTCATGGTGCTTGCAGATTCTGGAGAAGATACAATTGCGGTTTGTGAAAGTTGTCAATATGCTGCTAATCTAGAAGCTGCAAAGCGTCAAAAGAGAAATGAAACTTTTGATCCACCAAAGGCAGAATTTGCAAAATTTTATACCCCTCAAGTCAAAACAATTGCCGATTTAGCGAGTTTTTTTAAAATCGATCCTTTTTATATACTTAAGGCTGTGGTAAAAAAAGTAATTTTTACTCCTGAGGCTAAGAGGAAGCCAGAGTTAGCTTTTTTCTTTTTGAGAGGAGATGATGAGCTTGAGGAAGTGAAAGCTCTGAATGCTATTAACCTATATCATAATGCTTTAGAGCTTGTTGATGCTAGTGTTGATGAAATACGAGAAATAGGTCTGTTTGATGGTTTTATAGGTCCTTATTCTCTTCAATACATCACACATTCTGATTTGATTTTTTTTGATTTGGATTTAGAGGATGAGCGAGATTTGGTTTGTGGATCAAATGAGACTGATTATCATTTTGTTGGTGTAGATTTAAGTGGCTTTGAAGGATTGAAGTATGTAGATTTAGCTGTGGTGAGAGAGGGGGATTTATGTGCTTGTTGTGGAGGCAAAATTATCTATAAAAAAGGCATTGAGGTTGGTCATATTTTTAAACTAGGAACCCGTTATTCTGAAAAATTAGATGCAAAGTTTTTAGATAAGAATGGCAAGGCTCAAGCATTTGTAATGGGTTGTTATGGTATAGGAGTGAGTCGACTTTTACCTGCAATTTTGGAACAAAAAGCTGATGAGTTAGGATGTGTATGGGGTCAATCTTGCTCTCCATTTGATGTGAGTATTATTCTTTCAAATATTAAAGATGAAGAACAAAAGAAATTTGCAGATGAGCTTTATTTAAAATTAAGCAAACAGGGATTTTCGGTTTTATATGATGATAGATCTGATCGGTTTGGTTTTAAAATGAAAGACTTTGAGCTTATTGGAATAAATCTTGGTATTATTATTGGAAAAGAGCTAGAAAATGGACTGGTTGAAGCAATTAGGAGAGATACAATGAGCAAAACCATTTTAACTTCTAATTTTGATGATATTGTGAGCTTCATTAAGGAGCAGGTATGAGGTTTGCCCGTTTTTGTTTTTTGGTGTATGTGATCTTAGAATTTATCTGTGTTGTGATCGCTGGAAGAGAGATAGGTTTTTTCCCACTTTTTGTAGAAGTGATTGCAAGTGCTTTAATTGGTGCAGCATTGCTTTTAAATTTACGTTTTTCTTTTATGGAAATTTTGGAAGATTTTGTAAAAGGAAATACCAAAATTAGAGATTTTATTTATGGTAATTTTGCAAAGATTTTTGGAGCTTTTTTGTTGATATTGCCTGGAATTTTGAGTGATATTATAGGGATAATTCTTTTGGTGTGTGCCTTTGTTTTTTTGAAATCAAAAAAAGATAACCGCTATAGTCAAGATGAAATTATTGATGTAGAAGTTGATCCCATACAAGAAGAGGATTTTTCAAAAAATTCTCACTCATATCAAGATTCTCAGAATTCAGGAGAGAGATAATGAGGGAACTGATCATTGGAACCAGAGGTTCTTTGCTTGCATTATGGCAGGCAGAGTATATTCAAAAGCGTCTAAATCAGGAATTGGGACTAAAATCTAGATTGAAAATTATCAAGACAAAAGGTGATAAGATTTTAGATACTCCTCTATCAAAAATTGGAGGAAAAGGGCTTTTTACAAAAGAATTAGAGGAAAAACTTTTGGATAGAGAGATTGATTTAGCAGTTCACTCTTTAAAAGATGTGCCTGTTGAGTTTATTGATGGTCTTGGATTGGCCTGTATTACGGAAAGAGAAGATCCAAGAGATTGTTTTTTAAGTATGAAATATCAGAGCTTAGATGATTTACCCAAAGGGAGTAAGGTAGGCACGACTTCATTGCGAAGGACAATGCAGATTAAAAGATTTCGTCCAGACTTAGATACTCAGAGTTTAAGAGGGAATGTTCAAAAACGATTAGAGCGTTTGAAAAATGGAGATTTTGATGCGATTATTTTAGCAAGAGCGGGAATCAATCGTTTGCAAATTAATGAAGTTAATTGCATTAAAACTTTCAGTACACAGGAGATGATCCCAGCAATGGGGCAGGGTGCTTTGGGGATTGAAATCAGATTGAGTGATGAACAAGAAGACAGAGAGATTTATCAATTACTTCAGACTTTTAATCATCAACCCACAGCGATTTGCACTCTTGCAGAAAGAGCTTTTATCCGAACTTTAGATGGAGGCTGTCAAGTTCCGATAGGAGTGTATGCACGGATAGATGGGGTAAAAATTTTTATCAGTGCAATCCTTGGATTGCCAGATGGAAGCGAAATACTAAAAGATGAAATTCAAGGAGATATCAATAACGCAGAGGCATTGGCTATCGATCTTGCAAATCGATTTTTGGATCGCAATGCTTCTGAAATTTTAGATAAGACAAAGGCATTATTTTAAGCTTTTTTTCTTGTTTAATTCTTGAATATAAAAAAAGATTGCTCGTAGTTCTTCGTCTGTAAGGTGGTATTTTGGCATAACCCCTCGATCTAGTAGAGTTCTTGTTTTGAAGGTTTCAAAATCAAGATGAGTAATGTTTGGTCCGATGATGGTTTTTTTTTGCCCCTTTTCTTTGTAGGTGGCAATGACCCTTCCTTGACCTGTTTCTCCATGGCATTTAATGCAACCAATACCTCTTGGGTTTCTATAAAGCTCTTGCCCATATTCTTCTGGTGTGATGAAACTTTCATCATGGCTCATTAAAAATGCACTCCACATAAATATGCATAGAAAAATTTTCTTCACTCTTTTACCCTTTGTTTTTTTGTATTATAATTGAAAAACTTTATTTTAAGGATAAGGGTTGATTATTTTAGATGGCAAAAAGCTTGCTGAGTTGCAAGAGAAAGAAATGAAACAAGAGATGCAAGAATTGCATCAAAAGCAAATCATTCCTGGATTGGCAGTGATTTTAGTCGGAGATGATCCTGCAAGTCAGGCTTATGTCAATATGAAAGCAAAAGCATCTCAAAGGGTTGGGATCAATTCTATTACTCAGCATTACCATCAGAATATTTCAGAAGATGTTTTGCTTGAGGCAATTAAAAGGCTCAATGAAGATAGGTCGGTTGATGGAATTTTGATTCAACTGCCTCTGCCTCAACACATTAATACCCAAGCTGTGCTTGAAGCTATTGATCCTAAAAAAGATGTTGATGGTTTTCATCCCTATAATATTGGTCGTATGCAGGTTGGATTGGATACATTTTTATCGGCTACTCCGATGGGAATTATGGAGCTTTTAGATGCTTATAAAATTGAAGTAAAAGGTAAAGATGTTGTTGTGATTGGGGCGAGTAATATTGTTGGTAAGCCTTTGGCAAGTTTAATGTTGCAGAGAGGCGCAAGCGTAAGTATCTGTCATATTTATACAAAAGATATTACTTTTTATACTAAAAATGCAGATATTGTTTGTGTGGGAGTGGGAAAACCAGCACTTTTAAAAAAGGAAATGATAAAAAAAGATGCAATTGTAATTGATATAGGGATTAATCGTTTGGAGAATGGTCAAATCGTTGGCGATGTAGAAGAAGGTATTCAAGAAATTTGTAGCTATATCACTCCTGTTCCAGGTGGAGTAGGGCCTATGACGATATCCTCTTTGCTAAAAAATACCATTAAGGCAGCAAAAAAGAATAAGGGGTTGTATGTTTGATATGAAGACTTTTTTAAAAAGAATTTATAACTTTTCTAACACCTGGGTAGGAACCATTATTTTTGTATTGATTTTTATTTTTTTTATTGCACAGAGTTTTATTATTCCATCAAGATCTATGGTGGGCACCCTTTATGAGGGGGATATGTTGTTGGTAAAAAAGTTTAGCTATGGTATTCCCCTACCTCAGCTTCCTTGGGTAAATTGGAGAATTTTTCCAGATATCCATCATAATGGGCATTTATTTGAGGGTAGAAGGCCTAATCGCGGAGAAGTTGTTGTTTTTATCCCTCCTCACCAAAAGAATGTTTTTTTTGTTAAAAGAAATTTTGCGGTAGGTGGAGATGAGGTTATTTTCACTAAAAAAGGTTTTTATCTTTATTGTCATGAAGGAAATGAATATATTAAGAAGCATTTTCAAGGACAGGAGATGTTGGAATTTGCTGGAAAACTTTTTGTTTATGAGCCTTATAGTAAAGATCATCTTGGAATTCATTATGCAAAAGATAATTGGGAGTTCAATCTGATGGAAGCTATTATGAAAACAGATCATAATTATGTGATTGCTAATAATGGTGAGGATCCAAGTGTGGAGAGAATTTCGATGAAGCCAATTAATCTGAATGGGGAATTGGCATTTTACAAAAAAATTCCACAAGATGAGTTTTTTATGATTGGTGACAATCGTGACAATAGTGATGATTCAAGATTTTGGGGATCAGTGCCTTATCGCAATATTATCGGAACACCTTGGGTTACTCTTTTTAGTATTAATTTGAAAAATAGTCAAGAAGTCGATGCGGAAAACAATCCTAAAAAGCGCTATACAATTAGGTGGAATCGTATGTTTAAAACAATATCAACATTAGAAGAAGAAATGAAGAAAGAAGCCAGTCGATGAGTTTTGATCACACCCTACCTCAAATTTTTTGTATGCTAATTGCTTTTTTAATTGCAGTTATAGGACACGAGATTATGCATGGCTTTGTAGCTCTTCACTATGGCGATGATACGGCAAAAAATGCAGGAAGATTAACGCTTAATCCTCTATCTCACCTTGATTTGATCGGATCTATTTTATTGCCATTGGGCTTATTTTTGATTCAAGCCCCTTTTTTATTCGGATGGGCAAAGCCTGTGCCTGTTGATATTAATACTGTCTATAGAAACAGAGGTTATGTTGGTTGTATTTTCGTGAGTTTAGCCGGTGTTATTTTTAATTTAAGCCTTGCTCTCATTGCAAGCACAATTCTCAAATATGGTCTTGGGGGAGATGGTCAGTCTCTTCTTAATTTTTTTCTTTTGGAAGTAGTGGTGTTTAATGTTGTGTTGGGAGTATTTAATTTGCTTCCTATTCCTCCGCTTGATGGTTCTCAGGCTTTGAGTTTTTTATCTTTAAAATTAGGATATAAGGCATTGCCAAGATTGTTTGCGAGGATACAAAAATATGGCTTTTTTATTTTGATGTTTATTTTGCTGACTCCTTTGTCGCAGATTTTTTTATTTCCTGTTAATTTTTTATTTCAATTTTTAATGAGTTAAGGATAGTGAATGAAGATTTTTATGGCTGCAGATCACGCAGGAGTAGCTTTGGCAAGGCATCTTGAGGGGTATCTTAAAAATCGGAGACTAGAGATTGAAACTTTTTTTCCAGATGAAGGGAGAGTTGATTATCCAGATTATGCAAAAAAATTATGCACTGCTTTATTGAGATCCAAGGAAGGTTTTGGTATTTTGGTTTGCGGGAGCGGAGTTGGAATGAGTATTAGTGCCAATCGTTTTAAGGGGATACGCGCAGCTTTGTGTTCTGAGCCATTGAGTGCGAAAATGACTCGTTTGCATAATGATGCTAATGTTTTGTGTTTGGGAGCAAGAATGATTGGAACTGATATGTCAGAGGCTATTCTTGAAGCGTTTCTTTATACAGAATTTGAAGGAGGACGCCATAAGATTCGTATCGATAAGATTGAGCTTAATGAAGGAGAATAAATGTTTAATAATCATTTGATACAATGGTTTTTAATCACTGTTTTTATTTTATTTGTGCTTTATATGATCATCCGAACATTGTTTTATAAATCAGTAGCTGAGAAAGAAGAACGCACATCAGCTTCTATGAGATTAACGCTTCAAGAAGCAGAAATTCTCATTCAAAAACATCAACTTCAGCTTCAGAGAGCTTTAGGAAATATTGATTTATTAACGCAGGAATTAAATAATTTAAAGAATGAATTAAAAACATTAAAACAGCGCAATACACAGTATCGTATTGAAACAGATAAATATAAGAGTCGAATCAGAGACTTAGAACAAAAAATTGAGGCATTGTTATGAGTATTTTTCAAGATAGTTTTAAGAAAAAATTGCTACATTCTATACGCGTAATTGAAAATTATCCTAAAGACGGAATTTTGTTTAGGGATATCACTACTTTACTGCAATCAGGTGATCTATTTATGGAGTTAATTGATTGTTTAAAAAAGTATTATCAAGATAAACAAATAGATTTTATTGCTGGAATAGAATCAAGGGGTTTTATTTTTGGAAGTGCATTGGCTTATGCTTTGGGCGTTGGATTTGTTCCGATCAGAAAAGAAGGAAAGCTTCCTAGTAAAACTTATAGACAAGAATATGTGTTTGAATACAGCAGTAGCTGTATTGAAATTCATCAAGATGCTTTTATGAAATGTAAAAATCCTCATATTCTTTTGGTTGATGATCTGATAGCCACAGGAGGGACGGCTCAAGCCGCTATTAAATTAATTAAACAAGCAGGTGGAGGGAAAATTCAGGCGCTTTTTATCATTGCTTTAATGGATTTATATCAGCCTGATTTGTTGGGTGTTCCTACCTTGAATATTTTGGAGATTTAAGATCGTGAAAAAAATAAAAGTATTTTTTACCATAGTCATTATTGTAGCTATTGTCTTGTGTAGCTTTCTTTATCTAAAACATATTGATTTTTCACTTGAAGAAGTGATTATTGAAAAGTGGAATACATATGTTTCTACTTGGGGATATTTGATTTTATTTTGTTGGAGCGTGTTAGAGGGTGAGCTAGGATTAATCTTTGCTGGAATCGCAGCTCACACTGGGCATTTAAATGTTTGGATAGCTATATTTGTGGCTGGTTTGGGTGGTTTTATAGGAGATCAAATCTATTTTTATATTGGACGACTTAATAAGGGGTATATCCAAAAAAAGCTTGTTTCTCAGCGTAGAAAATTAGCACTTGCTCATTTATTGCTCCAAAAATATGGTTGGCCAATTATTTTTATTCAACGATATATGTATGGAATGCGCACTATTATTCCTATAAGCATTGGAATAACGCGATATTCTGCTCTAAAATTTGCAATTATTAATTTAATTAGTGCTTGGGTTTGGGCTGCAATCACGATTTTATTGGCTTGGATTTTTGGAGAGCATATCTTAGAAATTCTAGGATTTTTTAAGCATCATCCTTATATTTTAGTTTTATTGGGGTTTGTTGTTATGGCATTTATCATTTGGTATTTTAATACCCAAACCAAGAAAATTGATACAAAAATTGAAAAGATCCAGTCTCAACTGAGTTCATCTCAATCAAAGGAGTTTAAATGAGGAATTTAAAAATCATCAAAGTAGAACAAGATTTTAAATCAATAAAAGCACAAGCAAGTGTTATATTAGTGATCAATAATAATCTTAAAAAGATAGGAAATGAAAAGCTTTTTAAAACTTTTGGTTACAAGGGAGAAGGAGGTTTTTTTGATCAAGAAAACTCAACATTTTATTACGGTATTTCTGATTTAAACGCTGATTCTTTGCGTGAGGCTGGTTGTATGATTGTTAGATTTTTTAATCAGCTAAATTTTACTAATTTTAAAATCCATTGCTATGGTGATGAAGCGATGATGGAGGCTTTTTGTTTGGGGATTTTACTAGGACAATATCAATTTGATTTTTATAAAAGTCAAAAGAAATCATTTGCTCTTAAAGAGGTTTTTTTAAGTCAAGAGCATATTGATGGTAAAAAAGTAGATTTTCCATCGGTAGAGAGCCTTGAGAAGGCAAAAATTTTAGCAAATGCTATTTGTAGTGTGCGCGATGTGGTTAATATGGCACCTCAAGAAGCTAATCCAGAGTATTTGGCAAGTTGGGCTCAAAAAGTGGCAAAAGATACAAAAATCTCTTGCAAAATTTATGATAAAAAGGGAATCCAAAAAGAAAAAATGGGAGCTTTTTTAGCTGTCAATCGGGCTTCTGTTTTTGAGCCTAGGTTAATTCATCTTTCTTATGTCCCTAAAAAACCTAAAGCAAGAATTGTATTGGTTGGCAAGGGATTAACCTATGATTGTGGTGGATTGTCTTTAAAACCATCTGATTTTATGGTTACAATGAAAGCAGACAAAAGTGGAGGTTGTGCTGTCATTGGTATCTTACAGGCTGTTGCGATGTTAAAGCTACCTGTAGAAGTGCATGGAATTGTTGGTGCAACTGAAAATATGATTGGTGGAGATGCTTATAAGCCCGATGATGTTTTGATTTCACGAGAAGGAAAAAGTATTGAAGTCAAGAATACTGATGCTGAAGGTAGGCTTGTTTTGGCGGATTGCTTAAGCTATGCTCAAGATTTAAAACCAGATTATCTGATTGACTTTGCTACCTTGACAGGAGCTTGTGTCGTTGGTCTTGGAGAATATACAAGTGGAATTATGGGTTATAATGAAAGTCTTAAAGAGAGATTTGAGAAAGTAGCTCTTAGAAGCGGAGAGTTGGTTGCAAGATTACCTTTTAATCGTCATTTGGAGAAATTAATTGAATCAAAAGTAGCAGATGTAAGCAATATTAGTTCTTCACGCTATGGCGGAGCTATAACAGCAGGTATCTTTCTTGGTGCCTTTATACGAAAGGAATATCGTGAAAAGTGGTTGCATATTGATATCGCTGGTCCTGCTTATGTTGAGAAAGATTGGGATATTAATACTTATGGTGGTAGCGGTGCAGGTGTGCGTGCTGGATTAGAATTTATTTGTGATGTGATATCAGGGGAATAAAATGGGCTTATCAATTGGTATTGTAGGGCTTCCAAATGTTGGAAAATCTAGCACTTTCAATGCTTTGACAAAAGCCCAAAATGCACAATCTGCTAACTATCCTTTTTGCACGATTGAACCTAATCGAGCAAGCGTAGAAGTTCCAGATAAAAGATTGCTAGGATTAGCTGAGATTGTAAAGCCTGAAAGAATTTTGCATTCTATGGTGGAATTTGTAGATATTGCTGGTTTAGTCAAGGGGGCAAGCAAAGGAGAAGGACTTGGTAATCAGTTTTTGGCTAACATCAAAGAAACAGATGTGATTTTGCATTTAGTGCGTTGTTTTGAAGATGATAATATCACTCATGTAGAGGGCAGTATTGATCCATTAAGAGATATTGAGATTATTGATTTGGAGCTTTTGTTTGCTGATTTGGCAACTTTAGAAAAAAGAATAGAAAAGTTAAATCGTCAGGCAAAGGCCGATAAAGATTCCAAAGTAATGCTTGAAGTGGCTTTGGAGTTAAAAAAACATTTTGAGTCAGGCAAACCAGCAAGAAATTTTTCACAAAGGGATTCTCAGGCATTTTTAGAGCTCAATAAGGAATTGAGATTTTTGAGTAATAAGGAGGTGATTTTTGGTGCAAATGTATCTGAGGCTGAATTAGCAAAAGATAATGCTCAAGTGAGTGCTTTAAAGAAGTATGCAAACGAAAATCAGTGCGAAGTTATTAAGCTATGTGCAAAGCTTGAAGAAGAAATGGTAGAGATGTCAGAGGAAGAAAAAAGGGAGTTTTTGGAAAGTCTGGGGTGCGTAGAGAGTGGTTTAGAGCAGATAATTCGAACAGGTTTTAAGAAGCTTGGCTTGATCAGTTATTTTACAGCTGGTGTTAAAGAGGTTCGTGCTTGGACTATCAAAAAAGGAGACAGTGCTCCTGTAGCTGCTGGTGTTATTCATAAGGATTTTGAAAAAGGCTTTATTCGTGCAGAGACAATTAGCTATGAAGATTTTATAAGATATGGTGGCGAGAGTAAGGCTAAAGAGGCTGGAGCTTTAAGGATAGAAGGCAAAGATTATATTGTTCAAGATGGTGATGTAATGCATTTTAGGTTTAATGTATAATTAAATTTTAATCTAGGCTTGAAAACCTAGATTTTTTTGACTATCAAAGCTATTTCTCAACTCTTTTTGGATTTGATTGATAAAGTCTTTTTCTTCAAAAATAGGATTGCTTTTTAAAGCAACTTCATAGGCTGTGTTTTTGACAACCAAAGCGATTTGGCCTCCAGTTAAAGGAAAGCTTGATAAATTTTTTGCAAGTTCTTTAGTTTGGATTGATTTAGAATTATTGTTTTTAAAAGAAGCATTTTTTGGCAAGTATTTCTCCCAAAGAAGAATGCGCTCAGATTCGTTTGGTTTTTTAAACTCTATTTTATAATTAAATCTTCTTGAAAAAGCATTGTCGATTGTTTCGATGAGATTAGTTGTCGCAATGAGAATGCCTTCAAATTTTTCGATTTGTTCCAAAAAAATATTTTGCATTTGATTGTGCATTTTTTCCGCACTATTGCCACTATTGACCCTTAAGCTGAGGAATTGATCTGCTTCATCAAAAAGGAGAATTGGGGGATTTTTAAATTGTTTGCTGATTTCTTTGTATTCATCAAAAATTTTTTTGACATTTTTTTCAGACTCTCCTACATACATTGATAAAATTTTTGAACAATCAAGACTTAAAACTTGCTTTTTTAAACTTTTTGCGATTCCAAGAGCGGTGATTGTTTTACCTGTCCCAGAAGCACCATGAAAAATAATTTTTGCATCAAAACCTTTTTTGTCCTTTATCCCCCAGAGTTTTAATAACTCTGAAACTCTTGGAGTGGCTTGTTGCAGAAGAGTTTCTAGAGTTTTTCGTGTGGTATCTGGGAGGACGATTGAATTGAGATTTTCCTTAGGCTCTAAAAGTTCAAAAACTTCTTGCTCTTGAATCACGCTTTGAAGAGAAATTTTTGTTTTACGCTGTTTGTCTTTTGGATGAAAAATTTTTTGCAGAATTTCCTCACGAATATAAAATGTCCGAGAAATGCCACCAAATGGACTTAATAGCTCATCATAATCAAGTAGTTTTTTGCTAATGAGAGTGCTTTTTTCATCAAGAAGTGATCGGTTTTTAATTTTTTCATATTCATCAGAACTGATCAACTCAATGAGAGTGTTTAAGTCTCTAAGATTTTCGTTTCCACCAGAATATTCTTCTTTAAGGAGAGCAAAAAAGATAATTTCTTCTTTTGAATTGAGATGATATTCAAGTATAAGGTTTCTTAAAGGGATAGTTTTTTTTGTGATTTGGAGTCGTGCAGTGATTTTTTCTTCAATATCTTTGAGGCGATATTTTATTTTATTTTTATCAGTAATTTTTTCTTGTGTTAGTTTTTGTAAAAGTGATATACGAGAAAATTGGTCTTTAAGATATTCTAAATGATCGCCATAAGGTGTAATTTCAATGCTCTCAGATTCGGGTAAAATGCCCTCAATTAATCGTAAAAAACTAGAGGAGAGCATAATATCTAAATGAAGCATTTCTAAAAGACTGGTTTGTGTTATGTCAATCGGACTAAAGCTATCTTCAATGATCCATCCAAGTTCTAGAAGATGTGAAAAACAAGGGATATAAGCAACAAGCTCTCTTTCATCTTTTGGATTAAAGACTTTTTTAACCAATTCAAAAACACTGCTATCTTGGATTCCTAGGAGATATTCTTTTAACATAAATTGCAAAATTCTTGCCTCTTTTTGGTCACATTTGAGTTGTGAAAATATTCTGCTTGTTGATGGATTGTCAATAAAATCAAAGAGAGACTGCATGGAAGTTCCTTAAAATAAGTTTAGGTTGCTTGAGTCATTCTATCCAAGAAGAGGCTTTGATCTGCTAATCAGATAGAATTTTTTAAAATTACCTTGTAATTTTCTAATGATTTGACTCAGCGATTGGTTGAGAGGCTTTCTTATCTCTAGGTGTAATGAGAATAGGTGTGCCTTCAAAATTAAAATGTTGGCGTAAAAAATTAATTAAATAGCGTTTGTAGCTAAAATGAAGACTCTTTGGTCGATTCATTACAAGAGAAATTTGAGGAGGACAAGTTTCATATTGCGTGCCGTAGTAAATTCTCACAATTTTTCCGTGATCGCTAGGCAATGGATGTCGTTTTGTTGCCTCTTGTAGGAGTTCATTAAGAGTGCTGGTTGGAATACGGGAGCTAAAATTTTGATAGACTTCTAAAATTTTATCTTTAACTTCTGTGATATGGCGTTTATTAAGAGCACTTACAGTAATGATGGGAGCATATTCTAAAAATTTAAATTTATGCTTCAGTTCAGTAATAATATTTTTATATTCGGATTTTTTAATGTCCCACTTATTGAGGATAATAATAACACCTAGATGATGTTTGTTGGCTAAAGAGCTTATTTTCTCATCAAGCTCAACAAATGGAGCACTTGCATCAAGAACAAGCAGGGCAATATCACTTTTTTCGAGAATCTGGTTTGTGCGATCAAGAGCAAATTTTTCAATCCCTACAATCTTTCCCCTACGCCTCAAGCCAGCTGTATCAATAAAAGTAATTCTTTGATTTTTATGAGTGATAGATTCATCAACAGGATCGATTGTTGTCCCTGCAATTTCACTGACCATACTTCTTTCCTGACTAACAAGAGCGTTTAAAAGAGAGCTTTTTCCCACATTTACGCGACCTATAATCCCAACGCAAATAGATTTTAACTCTTCTTCTCTTGTGTCTTGTTGATCCTCAATCTGTTTGATAAAATCTTCAATGCTTTCTTCTTCGTATTTCTGAGGGCCAAGATCAAAAATATTAAGAATATTTTGAATGAGATGATTGATGCCACGATTATGACTCACAGAAATAAAAAAACTCATCTTAGCGCCGTAAGAATCAAACTCATAAGCATTTTGTTTTTCTTTATCATTGTCAATTTTATTGACCACTAAAAAGCATTTTTTCTGTAGTCGTTCCAAATGATAAAAAAGTCGCTTGTCTTCATCGTTAGGGATTGTTTTTCCATCAACAACATAGAGGATTAAATCTGCCTTTTTGGCAACTTCAAATGTTTTTTCTTTTACTGAAGAAAATAAGGTGTTGCTCTCATCGATCCCTCCTGTATCTAGGATTTCAAAAGCAGATCCCTCAAGGTAAATGATTTTTTTATTAATATCTCGAGTTGTGCCAGAAACTTCTGAAGTAATAGCAATTCTTTGTTTAGCCAAACGATTAAATAAGGAACTTTTCCCTACATTTGGCTTTCCTAAAATGGCAATTTTTTTCATCAAATCTCTTTAAAAAAATATTGTGTTATTATAGCTAAAGTTTTGATTTAAGAAAACTCACGCAATCTTGAGTGAAAATTATTTAAAATTTAAGTAAAATTATGGTAATTGAGTATGGCTATAGATTATCTTTAAATCAGATTTTGGAGTTGTGATTTGAAAAAACAATTTTTTGTGAGTGTTGTGTTAGGTCTTTTGCTTTGTGGAGCAAATGAGTTAAATCTTGAAGGTTTAGACCAATTAGATCAAAATAAGGAAACCAATAAACAAGAAGTTCAAAATCAAGAACAAATTACTATGCCTTTGCTTGGATCAGATGAAAAGCAAGAAGAACATAAAGATCAGACTAAAAAAGAGGATTTAGAATCTCAACAAGAATCAACTCAGGCTTTAGAGAATAAAAAGGAAGATCAGTCAAATGCCAACTTTGTAACAGATCCAAAAGACTTAAATGCTTTGCAACAGAATTTAAAACAAGATGAAATAAAAAATCAAGATAACCCTCAAGAAAATAAACAATCAGAAAAAACAGCCCAAGATAAAGCTTCGCAGGTTCCATCTCCACAAGAAAACTTAAATGCTGATACATCAAAAGAATCATCAAATGAAAAAACTGAGAATGTTGATGAAGATGATGATGAGTCTTATTTATATGATGAAGATGATAAAAAAGAGGATACAGAAAAGCAAGATGCTTCAAAAGATTCAGATGGAACGAATCAAAATACGCAAAATCAAGATAAAAAACAGAGTGGATCTGGGGGACTGGGAAATCAAGAAAAACAACCCAAAGTTGTTTTAGAGGAAAATGCTAAAACGGGCAAAAAGGCAGATGCCAAAGAAGTGGTTTTTATGCAAGAGGACTCTTATGAATTAGATGCAGATGATTTTAACCTTAAGAAAGAAGATGATGGTTATATTTTTCGTGTCAATAGCATTGATTTAGAATCTTTTGTAAATGGCCAGACTTATAATGATAAAAATCAAGTGCAGACATTTGGCGTAAATAATAACTTTACTCAAATTATGAGTAAGAATGGAAAAATTCAAGAATACAAGTTTTTTCAAAAAAGCTCAAAGAAAAATACAATTTTAAATACCATGCGTCTTCCTTTGGAAAAAATTGATTTTGATACTTATAGGCTTGTGGTTGATAATCTCCCTAATTATTTTGATGCAACTGCTTGTAAAGTGATTATCAAAAAAGAAATTAGCACAACATTGAATCAAAATAAAGAGGTGATTATAGATTTAGACATTAAGAGAGAGCTGAAAAATACGACAAATTTTAAGCTTTTTTTAGAGTGTCCGCGTTAGAGTGTTGATTGCAGAATACTTAGACTAAAAAATAAGGAGTTTGTGATGAGCTATGTCCAAAGAGTGGTGGAACAAATTCAGGCTAGACATTCAAATCAAATGGAATTTTGCCAAGCTACAAGAGAAGTGTTTCTATCATTAAAGCCGATTTTAGAAAGAGATAAAAAATACGAAAAACACTCGATACTAGAGCGTCTTTCTATTCCAGATAGAGAGATTTGTTTCCGAGTGACTTGGATAGATGATAACGATAGGGTGCGTGTTAATTATGGCTATCGAGTTGAATTTAATGCTGCAATTGGTCCATACAAAGGAGGATTAAGGTTTCATCCGAGTGTGAGGCCTAGTATTATTAAATTTTTAGGTTTTGAGCAAGTGTTTAAAAATTCCTTAACAACTTTGTCTATGGGCGGTGGTAAGGGAGGAAGTGATTTTGATCCAAAAGGAAAAAGTGAAAATGAAATTATGAGATTTTGTCAAGCTTTTATGAATGAACTTTTTAGACATATTGGTGCTCATACAGATATTCCTGCTGGAGATATTGGTGTGGGACGCAGAGAGGTTGGATATTTATTTGGTCAATATCGTAAGCTTACAAATCGTTTTGATGGAGTTTTGACAGGCAAGGGATTAGATTGGGGCGGTAGTTTGGTGAGGACAGAGGCCACAGGATATGGATCTGTTTATTTTGCAGAAGAAATGCTTAAGGCCAGAGGTGAGAGTTTAGATGGGAAAGTCTGCGTAGTTTCTGGTAGTGGGAATGTCGCAATTTATACGATAGAAAAACTTTATCACCTAGGTGCAAAGCCTGTAACTGCAAGTGATTCTAAAGGAATGATTTATGATCAAGATGGGATTGATTTAGGGCTATTAAAAGAAATCAAAGAAAATCAAAGATTGAGTTTAGAAGAATATGCTAGACAAAAGGCAAGTGCTAAGTATATAAAGGTGCAAGATTATGAAGAGGGAGTGAATCCTGTTTGGAGCATTCCTTGTTTTGCGGCATTTCCAAGTGCAACGCAGAATGAATTAAATCTAAGAGATGCTAAAAGATTGCTTGAAAATGGCTGTAAATGTGTCAGCGAGGGTGCTAATATGCCTTCAACTCAGGAGGCTGTTGAATTGTTTTTAAATGCCAAGATTTGCTATGGTCCTGGTAAGGCGGCAAATGCTGGTGGAGTAGCAGTAAGTGGTCTTGAAATGGCACAAAATGCAAGTATGTTGAAATGGGATTTTGAAAATATTGATAGCCGTTTGCATCAGATTATGAGCAATATTTTTGAGAATGTTTCTGAAACTGCAAAAGAATTTGGAGATCCAACAAATTTTGTGATGGGATCAAATATTGCTGGTTTCAAAAAAGTAGCTGATGCAATCATTGATCAAGGAGTGATATAGGTTTGAATTGGGAGTTTATTTTTAAACATAGCCCTCTTTTTATTGATGCAACGCTACTTACACTTAAGATATCTTTTTTTGGAATTTTAGGGGCAATGATTTTAGGCTTATTGATCGGCTTGATTTTGTATTATAAGATTTTTGGACTTCAGTTTGTTGCAAAAATTTATCTGTCATTTTCGCGCAATACGCCTTTATTGATTCATTTGTTTTTTCTCTACTATGGCTTAGGGCAGTTGGATTTTAAGATCAGTGCTTATCATTGTGCCATTATTGGAGTGATTTTTTTAGGTGGAAGCTATATTGCAGAAAGCTTCATGCTTGGTTTTGAATCAGTTTCAAGAATTCAGAGTGAGTCTGCCACCGCTCTTGGGTTTTCAAAAAGTCAAACTTTTTATCATATTGTTTTGCCCCAAAGCCTTGGAATTTCGCTTCCATCTTTAGGTGCCAATGTGATTTTTTTACTAAAAGAAACTTCTGTTGTGAGTGCGATTGCTTTGGCTGATGTTGTTTTTGTAACCAAAGATTTGATTGCAACTTATTCTCGAACAACAGAAGCTCTTTTTATGCTTGTGGTTGTGTATCTTATATTGTTGCTTCCGTTGTCTTTGTTATTTACTTGGTTAGAAAATTTTTATAAGAAAAAAATATTGTAGGAATTTTTGTGGATTTTTTGTGGGATATTAAAATTTTATGGCGATTATTATCTGGTCTTGAAAACACGCTTTATATTTCTGGCATAGCAATTGTTTTTTCGATAGTTGGGGGATTTTTTGTGGGTTTTTTAATGACTACCAAAAGCTTTATTGTGCGTTTTGTATGTAAAATTTATTTAGAAACCATACGAATTATTCCTATTATTGTTTGGCTATTTTTGGTGTATTTTGGTTTGGGTGGATACTGGGAGATCAGTGCTTTTGGGGCATGTATCATTGTTTTTAGTCTTTGGGGAGTTGCAGAAAGTGCGGATTTGGTGCGTGGAGCTATCACATCAATTCCAAGACATCAATACGCTTCGGCATCTGCGTTGGGCTTAAGCTGGATAAAAATACAAATTTTTATCATTATTCCTCAAGCGATATTGCAACTTATTCCTTCTTCGCTCAACCTTTTTACTAGAATGGTTAAAACCACTGCCCTTGTTTCTTTGATTGGAGTGAATGATTTGTTTAAAATTGCTCAACAAATTATTGAAACGGGAAGTTTTGAAGTTCATGACATAGCCTTTTGGGTATATGGAACAATTTTTTTAATTTATTATTTTATTTGTTTATGTTTGACTTATTTTGGCAACTTGCTAAAAAGAAAATTAGATTTTAGGAATTGATAAATGTGTGCAATTTTAGAAACAAAAAAGCTAACAAAGCTTTATGAACAACATTTAATTTTAGATGAAATATCTTTTCAAGTTAAAAAAAGTGAGATAGTGGTTATTTTGGGTCCAAGTGGGTGTGGAAAAAGCACTTTTTTGCGATGTCTTAATGGTTTGGAAGAAATACAAAATGGTGAGATTTTACTTGATGGAAAAAAAATTGAGAGCAAGAAAGATTGGCAACAAGCAAGGCAGAGAATAGGAATGGTTTTTCAGAGTTATGATCTCTTTCCTCATATGAATGTACTAGATAACATTATGCTTGCTCCACTCAAAGTTCAAAAACGACAAAAAAGCGAGGTTGAAGAACAAGCAAAAGATTTATTAAATCGAATGGGCTTGGGATCAAAGTTAAAAGCAATGCCAAAGGAATTATCTGGAGGACAGAAGCAACGCGTTGCTATTGCTAGGGCTTTGTGTAATCGTCCAGAAATTTTACTCCTAGATGAAATCACAGCATCTCTTGATCCAGAAATGGTAAAAGAAGTCCTAGAGATTGTTTTGCAACTTGCAAAAGAAGGAATGACAATGATTATCGTGACTCACGAAATGGCTTTTGCAAGAAAAATAGCAGATAGAATTTTGTTTTTTGATCAAGGAAAGGTTTTAGATGAAGGCCGTGCAGAAGAGATTTTCACTTCACCAAAACACGATCGTGTGAAAAAATTTTTGCAAATCTTTGAATATTAATTAAACAAGATCTTTAGTCCTTAAAATTTGATTAAATCCGCTATAATTCCGCTGCTAAAATTAGCGGTTTAAGAATTTTACAGGAGTAAATTAATGAGTAAAAAATTTTTAGTTAAAATGGCTAAGGTATTTCTTGCCATAAGTTTTATTTCTTTTTTTGTAGCTTGTAAATCAACAGATTCTTCTCATACAAATGCTTTGGAAAAAATCAAAGAAAAAGGTGTTTTAAGGATTGGTGTTTTTAGTGATAAACCACCTTTTGGGTTTATTAATAAGGAAAATCAGTTTGATGGTTTTGATATTTACATTGCCAAACGATTTGCAAAAGATTTATTAGGAGATGAAGCAAAGGTAGAATTTATCGCCGTTGATGCTTCAGCAAGAGTAGAGTCATTAAAAACAAATAAAGTTGATATTTTAATGGCTAATTTTACCAAAACACCAGAGAGAGAGGAAGTAGTAGATTTTGCTAAACCATATATGAAAGTGGCTCTCGGAGTGGTTTCCTTGAATGGAGAAATTAAAGATATTTCACAATTAAAGGGAAAAGTTTTGATTGTAGATCGTGGGACAACGGCAGATTTTTATTTTACAAAAAACCATCCAGAAATCAAACTTCTAAAATTTGAACAAAATACAGAAGCTTTTTTGGCAATGAAGTCTAAAAGAGGTATTGCTCTTGCTCATGACAATACTCTTCTTTTTGCTTGGGCAAAGCAAAACCCAAGCTTTAAGGTTGGCATCACAACTTTAGGGAATGAAGAAGTAATAGCACCTGCGGTTAAAAAGGGAAATACAGAGCTTTTAGATTGGATCAATCAAGAAATTGATACCCTTACTAGAGAGGGATTTATGAAAAAAGCTTATGAGGAGACTCTTATGCCATTTTTTGGTAATGCTATTAAGCCAGAGTCTGTGATTTTCAGCAAATAAATGCTATAATCCGAACACGATAAACTAAAAAGGAATGATGAATGAAAAAAATTCTATTGAGCTTGGTGTTACTTTTTTCGAGTGCTTCGGCTATTGAGTTGGGGAGCTTTACTTTATCTCCAGAGATTGCTGCAAATTTAGGATATGCCCCGAATAATGATAATGATTTTACCTATGGAGGTTTGGGAAGAGTTTGGCTAGGAACATCTCATATTTTGCTTGCTCCTCAAGTAAAATATGATGTAACAGGGATTAAAAAGAGCTTTGAAAATCTTCAAGTGGGTGGGTTATTAGGTATTCAAATCCCAGTGATTGATTTGATCATTTATGGTGGTGCGAGTTGGTCTCATTTTTATAATGTAGGTTTAGATGATACTTGGGCAATTAACTATGGTTTTACAATAGGAGTCCCTTTTATTCCTTTTCTTACCATTGGAATTGATGCAAGCTATCAGGAGCCAAAATTTCCTATAGGCGGTAAGAGCACGATGAATCGCGTTGGAGTAACAATTGGTCTGGCATTTTAATGCAACGATTTATTGATTTATTCTCAAAGCATAATGAATTAAGAGTGATAGATATCCCTTTAGATATCTATCTTGAAATACCTCATTTGGCTTATTTAGAAGCAAAGAAGCCAAATGGAGGCAAAGCACTTCTTTTTACACATCCTATCGATAAAAAAAATCAAAGAGATTTTAATATTCCTGTTGCAATGAATCTTTTTGGTTCAAAAAGACGCGTAGAACTAATTTTGGGGTGTGAGATTGATGAGGCTTCAGAAAAACTTCAGAGGTTGCTTAACTTTAAGCAACCAAGAGGTTTTTCTGAAGTTTTAGAATCTTTGTCTGATCTTTTTTCATTGAGGCATATTTTTCCTAAGAAAAAAAGATTTTTTAGAGCTGACTCTCAGAAAAATATTTTATTAAATAACGATATTGATTTATATAAATTCCCTATTTTAACGACTTGGGAGAGAGATGGTGGACCTTTTATCACAATGGGTCAAGTTTATACTCAGAGCCTTGATGGGAATCAAAAAAATCTTGGAATGTATCGTCTGCAGGTTTATGACAAGAATCATTTAGGTTTGCATTGGCAGATTCATAAGGATTCTCAACATTTTTTCCACGAATATAAAAAGGCCAATAAAAAAATGCCTGTGAGCATTGGGCTTGGTGGAGATTTGCTTTATACTTGGTGTGGCCAAGCACCACTTCCTTGCGGTATTTATGAACTAATGCTTTATGGTTTTATAAGAGAAAAAAATGCAAGCGTTATTAAGTGTATTACAAATCCTCTTTTTGTTCCAAGTGATTGTGATATTGTTATTGAGGGATGGGTAGATCCAAGCTTGATGCGTGATGAAGGCCCATTTGGTGACCATACTGGATTTTATACACCTATTGAACCCTATCCTGTATTAGAAATAAGTGCCATTACTCATAAAGATTTACCTATATTTCCAGCAACTGTTGTTGGCAAACCTCCACTCGAAGATAAATATATGGGATATTTAACAGAGCGTATTTTTTTACCATTGATACAAAAAACTGCTCACGGATTAAAAGATATGTGTATGCCAGAGAATGGCGTGTTTCATAATTTGATTTTGGTAAAAATTTCGCCTGAATATCCAGCGCATGCAAAGCAATTAATGCATAGCCTTTGGGGTGTGGGTCAGATGAGTTTTGTCAAACATGCAATTTTTTTAGGCGAAGATGCGCCAGATTTTAATGACACAGAAGCTTTGATGATGTATATTTTAAATCGTTTTGATGTAAAGAATCTTGTCATAACTGAGGGGATTTGTGATGCGCTTGATCACGCTTCTCCTGATTTTGCATTTGGCGGAAAGCTTGGGCTTGATGTAACAGAAAAAGAAAAAACAAGGAACTTTGTTCTTTATGATGATGTAGAGTTGTGTGAAAAATTACAACTAAAAATACCAGAAGTTAAGCTCATAAAACAATATTTTGTTGATGCATTTACTCCGATTTGTATTATAGGCATACAAAAAGAAAGGAGGATTTTGGATCTTTTAGATAATTTGGATGACTTGCTAGATTCTTTAGGGATTGTTGTTTTTATAGACGAAGAAAAAAACGATATTCATAATCCTTATATGCTGGTTTGGAGAATTACAAATAATATTGATGCTAAAAGAGATATAAAAGTAATAAAAAATTCTTTATTTATTGATGCAACAGATAAAGGGTTGCTTGAAAATCACTTAAGAGAATGGCCTAAAGAAACAGATTGTAATTTAGAAGTCTTGAAAGAATTGAAAAATAAAGGATTGCTTGATGGAATAAGTGATAAAATCATAATGAAATATCAAGTATATAATTCTCCACGGAGTTATGAAAAATGCAGACTTTAAAAGATAAATTAGACTTTGTATTGCAAAAAATTGAACGATCACGCATTGCCTATAGCAGACATCAGGTTATTAAACTCGTTGCTGTATCAAAATATAGTGAAGTTGAAAAAATTATAGAGCTTTATCATTGTGGGCAAAGGGCTTTTGGTGAAAATAAAGTTCAAGATTTAAAGCATAAAAAAGAACTTTTAGAAGATTTGCCATTAGAGTGGCATTTTATAGGGCATTTACAAACCAATAAAATTAATGCAATTCTTGATCTTAGACCTTTTATGATTCACTCAATTGATTCTTTTGCTTTAGCTAATGAGATACAAAAACGCTGTGTAGCAAAAGATATAAAAGTTAAAGCATTGCTTCAGGTTAATAGTGCAGGGGAAGAACATAAATATGGTGTTAAGCCAGAAGAGTGTGTTGAAATTTATTGCCAAATTCAAGAAAAATGCAGTCATATTGATCTTCAAGGTTTAATGTGTATGGGAGCACATACTGATAAAATCTTTGAAATAGAAAAATCTTTCAATCAAACAAAAAAACTCTTTGATTTATTGCAACCACAAGGTGCAAAAGTTTTGTCTATGGGAATGAGTCAGGATTATGAGATAGCCATTGCTAATGGATCAAATTTACTGCGTATTGGTTCAGAGATTTTTAGAAGTTCATTTTGAAGAAATAGGATTTAAGAATCTAAAAATTTTTGTGCATTCTTAATTTGGATCATCTGTTGGTGAATCTTTTGTTGTTCATTTTCTAAAAGCTTGATGCCTTGGTGAATAAATTCTTTTGCATTCAGTAAGTCTTCTTGTGTCTGTAGCTCATCTTTTGGGATATTGATAATGAGTTGATAAGCCTCTTCCACATTTTGGTTGACAATAGCAACCTTAAGCTTATTGAGCCAACTCATTGTTGTGTATCTCTTTCCAAGCTTCTAGTAAGCCTTTTGTGACATTAACAACTGTTGTGATCTTATCAGTATTGTTTTCTACATTTGCTTGAGTAAGAAGTTTGATTTGATGAGTGTATAGACCCGTTAAATAAAGAGCCACTTCTCCACCCCGCTCATAATCTAGAATGCTTAAAAGTTCTGTAAAAATATCAGTAATACGATTTATATAATAGATTTTGTTTTCTATATCATCTGTTTCTATTGCTCTTGAAGCTTGCCCACAAAAGCGTAAAATCCCCTCATAAAGCATTTCAATTAATTTAGCAGGAGATTCTATTGCAACAGAATTCTGTTGATAAAGATTGTATGGATTTGATACTTTCATTTTTTCTCCTTATTTCTTTTTGTTATTGCCAGCTGCTTGATCAATCATCATTTGGACAGAATTAAATGAATTGTTTGCCTTAGCAATTTGTTCATCATAGGCAGCAAATCGTTGTGCCATCGTTTCATATCGAGTTTTTAATCTTTCGGCGGCTTGAGATCGATCTTTTTCTAAATTTTTTGCATCTCGGTTAAGAGATTCTTGATAGAGTCCAAGCTTTGATTTGCTTCCATCAGCCAATCCTTTTAAAAAGCTATTGAGTTGAACAAAAATTCCATCTGTGTGTTGCTCTTGCCCAAAAGGATCTTTTTTGTCATAGCCATAAAAAACATCAATCATTCTTTGTGGATTTTCCTCTAATGCTGTTGAGAGTTGTGATTCATTGAGGCTCATAATACTCTTTTCATTAAGACTTAGTCCGTAATCCACAAGAGAGTAAGACCTATCTTTATCTTTTGATGGGATAGGTCGGCTAAAAAGAGCATTGATACTAGATCGAATTGTGCGTATATCACTCACACCATTAAAAATACCTGCAATTTTTGTATCTGGATCATAGCGTGTAACTTCATCAAGTTTGGGAACAAGTTCATTGTAACTTTTTACAAAAGCTTTAATTTGTTCTTTGATATTTTCTGTGTCTCTTCCGATAGTAATGACTGCAGGATTATCTGGTTCTGTTGTATGCACCAAAGTAAGATTAACTCCCTGTACGATATCATTAATTGTATTGGTTGGGCGAATGATGGTTGCCCCATTATAAACAATCTTAGCATCACTGGCTTGTTGAACATTTTTAAATTTAAAAATTTGAGGCTCTAGTTTTGAATAATCTTTAAAAATCCCTCCCTTGATCCCAAGCTGACCTAACAGAGCCTTCCCTTCGGAATCTTGTCCTTCAATTCTAACTTCGCCAATTTCAGAAGTGATTGTGATTTTACCCTCAGAGTTTGTTGTTGCGTGGACACCAGCAATATTTTCTATAGCTTGAGCAATAATTTTTGCATTATCTTCACTGCTATTGCCTTCTTTTGTCATTTTTGTTAAATCAAGTGGTACGCTTCCAATAATCACTGTTCCCTTAAGATGACCTTCTGGAACCGCTTTTTGTGTTTTAAATAAATTTTGTTCTTGAGATTCTTTTGAACTAAGACCCAGATCTTTGATTTTTGCTCCGCCAAATTTAATCTGATAGCCCCTGCGATCATTAAGAATGAGAGATTTATGATCTTCGGAAAGACCGACATTGATATCCTGATCTAAAATATCCTTGAAGTCTTCATTTTCACTCAAAGTTTTATAGATAGCATCCTTAAGTGTCTCTGTTCCGTTTTTATTCTCTAAATCTTTTGAGTCAATAGAAATACTAATGGTTTGATCATTAAGATTTTTGTCTTTTAGGGTTAATGTCAAATCACCTTCTTTAAGATCTTTTAATTCTCTTACGGGTTCAGAAGTGATTGTTGAGCCAAAGTAAATTCGGTTTGATTCTCCCGTTCCTTTGGAGTTAATCATAAGTTGATATGGACGTTCACCACCTGCTTTCATAATAATGCCCATAACTTCTCCGTCGGTTTTATCAGTGATTTCTTGAGCAACTTCTTCAAGAGTCATACCAGCTTTAACATCTACATTATAGAATTTACCGCGAGTGAAGAATGTGAGCCTTACATCAGATTCAGAAAAAGTATCATCGCGAGATGAAAAACGCACACCAACTTCATTGACATCATTTTTTGCAATAGATTGAACATCAACCTTAATTTCTTGAATGGGGACACCAGGACTTACAGATGCTTTAATAGCATCATTAGAAACATTGCTTGTTCGTGCAAGATAGGTTGAATAGTCAGCAAGAGCACTTGAAGGGGCTTTAAAACCGCTAATGAGCGTATTGATCTCAGTGAGTTCCTTTTGTTTTTCAATGTTTTCTTTCATTTTTCGCTCAACGGGTGCAATCATCATTTTTTCATCTGCTTTCTTGAGCTTATCAATAACATCGTAGTTGAGAACACCGCTCCCTAAGCCTAGAGAACTGAGCTGACCTATTGCCATTTAATTACCCTTTTTTGTCAAAAATTAATCCCACAATATCATGCATTTTTTTCATTAATTCAATCGCCTCTTTTGAGGGGATTTCTCGAATTACCTTATTTCCATCTACCTCTTTAACTGTTACAACCAGTCCGCGTATATCATCATTATAGCTAAAGTTAATATCAGTATTGATTTTCTTCATCTCTTGGTTTAGCTGACGACTTGTTTCAAGCAACTCTTGCTTTAATTTCTCTGTGTCTTTAGCATTTTTTGCCTCATCATATTCTTGTTGTTTGGCAATACCAATCGGCTTTCCAGCACTTGAAGCCATTGTAATGAGTTGCTTTTGCAATACGCTATTATTATTACTTGGCCCATCAATCATTTCTTCCTCCTTGAAAATAAAATAAAGGCTTACCTCTATATCGGCACTCTTTGAATAAATTTTATATCAAAATTATCTACTTTTTGCAATCACTTCCAAAGGATCGATATGTTTATCTTTTTGAGTAATTTCAAAACTTAACTTTTGCGTAACTCTGCCAATAATATAACCTTTTTGGATTTTAAGTCCTACTCTGATTGTTGGAGCGATTTTATCAAGTTGAGAATAAATAGTGTGGATTCCATTTTGATTTTCAATAATAATGACTTTTTTGAGCAGAGGAATTTCTTTAGCATAAACGATTTTGCCATCAAATATGCTTTTTACGGGTGCATTTTGGACTTTTGAATTAAGTATGACAGATTCATTAAAAACTTTAAGTCTATAAACGGGATCAAAATAAGTGCCAAACTTTTGTTCAACCTCATAGCTATCGATTGGAGCAATCGTTTTTTGTCCTTTATACTTAGCTGTTGAGAGTTCTTGATAAGAATTTGCCACCTGTTTAACATTAATAGGACCTTGGGGAATTGCGATTGCGACATTAGATTGATTTGACTGCTTTTCTTTTTCTGCGAGCTGTCGTTGACGCTCAGCTTCAGCAATTTCTTTTTCTTTAGTTTGCTTGATGATATTGAGGCGAGATAAGAGGCTATCAAGCTTTTTTCTTTCTGCATCAATTTGTTTTAATTTTTGATTATAGGTTTGTAAATCTCTTTGAAAATTAGCAATGAGGTTTTTTTGATCTTTTAGTATTTTTTGAAGATATTTTTTCTTGTTTTGTTGCAAAGTGATACGATTTCCTAGAATAGTGATTGCTTCCTGAGTTTGTGCAATTTTGCTTTCTAATATTTTTTCTTCACTAGAGAGTTGAGAAATTTTTTGTTGTGATGTTTTGTTGAGATTTTTAAAAATTTCTTGCAAGATGATATCATCAGGAGATATAGGATTTTCGTGATTTAAAATCATTATGAACGCAAGATCATTGATTAAAATTTTAGTTATTTTCTCTCGTATTTCTTGTTTTTGTTTTTGAAGCGAAGCAAGAATATTTTGTAGAGATAAAAGAAGTTTTTCTTGATCAGAGTTTTTGTCTTGATTGTTGGAGATAGAATTTTGGACAGCAACAATTTCAATATCAAGTTTTTTAATCTGTTGATTTGTCTGATTGATTTTGTTTCCAAGTTTTTGCAATAGATTATTGATTTGATTTTTTTCATCTTCTTTTTTTTGAATTTTTTTTTGATTGATATTGATGTCTTGTTTGATTTGACTGAGGTTGGAATTTTTATCT
>X103_Eurasian_Blackcap__coassemble_190_pt1 | contig 43475 bp, 52 predicted proteins | sample X103_Eurasian_Blackcap__metabat2_low_PE_003 | metagenome-assembled genome bin X103_Eurasian_Blackcap | reverse complement strand
ACATCTAGCTATATAAGATTCAGTATTATGAACGGGTATGATGAGGGAAAAGAATGGCATAAAACATCCTTGATACCTGATATAAAACTATCCTGCCTGTTTTTGCACACAAAACAAAAGGAAAAAGAAAACGATAAAAGACTGGGTGATGCAAATTAATCTTTTTTAAGATAGAAAGATGACAATCAAAATTCAATAAATCATTTTTTGTAAAAACCAAACTTGGATGATAGCCTGTTTTTTGAATTGCTCTTAAAGTAAAAAATATAGCGGTTTCTGAACTGATCTTTAAAATCTTTTTTAGCGAAACATCTTCATAATCTTTGATTCTTTGATACAACAAATGGGCCAAAAGATAATAACTATTTGCAGAATGAATCTTTTTTTCAAGAGATGCCTTCCCTCGCATTGTAGACACAGGGGTTAGATTATAGTGATATTTACAAATTTTACTCACATAAATTTTTTCTGCCTGCAAAAAAGCATCGGTACAAAAAATCACATCTTCATAAAGAATTTTCTCAGGAAAATAAATCTTTTTTTCTTTCAGATAGCTAGTTTTAAATACAAAATGTGCGATTGTCGTGATAAAAAAATTATTTTTAAAAGCTTTTAAAATACTCAATGTTCCTGTTTTTGCATCAAAAATTTTTTCCTGAGGTAAAAATTTTATAAAATAATCTCCAAAAAGTTTTTTATTGCTTTTTTTAACGAAAAAAAACGGATTAATCAAAACCTCAATTTTTTTATTCTGCAAAATATCATAAAATTTTTCGCACATATCTAGCTCAACATAATCATCAGAGTCTACAAAAATAATATAATCTCCTCTTCCTGAATTAATACCGATATTTCTTGCATAGCCTTGACCTTTATTTTCTTGATCAATAAGCTTAATGCGGCTATCTTTTCTAGCATATTCTTCTATAATATCAGCACTCATATCCGTGCTACCATCATTAACTATGATAATCTCTATATCTTTAAAACTTTGATTGACAACAGAATCTAAACACCGAGATAAATATTTTTCAGCATTATAAACTGGGATTATAATTGAAAAAAAGACATTAAGCATCCCCCCCCCTCTAATAAAAAGACAATTTATCTGATATGCCAAAAAATAACTCTTCACTTTACTCTCCCAAAAGTAATAACATAAACAAAAAATTTTAAATAAAATCTAAAAGAACGAACATATCTTAAAACCCCTATAAATAGGGTCCAATAATTAGACAATTCTCTACAACCATTTTTATACTTTAAACTTGCAATCCGATATAAAAGAAATTTTTTTGCTCCTATTAAATGCTTCTGAAGTCCTTTTTTATAGAGAAAAAACCCCTTACTTGAACTCAAATTATTAATGACATTAAATGATTTGATAACTATATCTAAATCTTTTACATTTTTTTCTAGTGATTTTTGACTCACTTCCTTTCCATAAATCCCTCTAGTTGCCACACTACAAGTCATACAATAATAATAAAACCTTTTATTGATTTGAATGGCATTCCTTGAACAAACAATAAGAATAAGGAATTTCAACGCATCTTCTGCAAGCACAAGATGAGGTAAATTTGGCAAATATTCCAATATAAGAGAATCAGATTTTTTAACAATATCATTTCTGTACGCCTTTCCCCACATTTCCCAACTCCACTTATTGCGTATCTCCAAAAATAAATCATCTTTCTGGAGAAAGTATTTAATGCGAGGTGGTCTTTGCTTCTTACAAAAAATCTTTTTTAAAAAATTTTCCATCTTCTTTTTTAATCCTTTAGAAAACTTTAAACGAAAGGGGGGGGGGAATATTCTTGTCCCAAACTTACAAACATCCACATAAATTCCTGTTTGATCATAGGTTTTTTTAATCGCATTAAAAATTTCACTACAAGCATCAAGTCTAATAAAATCATCAGAATCAATATGCAAAATATACTGCCCTATTGCTTGATTCTCTCCCGCGATTCTTGTATGAAACAAACCCAAATTTTTTGGATTATGAATTATTTTAATTCTTTTATCTTTCTTTGCATATTCTTGGACAATCTGCATAGAATTATCATTGCCACAATCATCTACAATAATAATTTCAATATCTCTAAAGGTTTGATTAATGCAAGATTCTAAACATCTAGCTATATAAGATTCAGTATTATGAACGGGTATGATGAGGGAAAAGAATAAGCGACTATCAAGCGATTCTTCTCTTTTATGCAGATTTTCGACCAAAGAATCACCCCTCTATTGTTTAATTAGTTAGATTATAGCTTAATTTTATCACAATCTGCATTTAACGCGCAAAATCAACAGCTCTTTTTTCCCTAATTACATTTACCTTAATCTCACCTGGATAATAGAGCGACTTTTCAATATCTCTAGCAATTTCTCGAGCTAAAATACTCACCCCATCATCACTCACAAGATCTGCTCTTACAATCACTCTCACTTCTCTACCCGCACTGATAGCATAGGCTTGGCAAACACCAAATTTATCTAAAGCAATTTTTTCAATATCTTTCATTCTATTTAAAAAGTTTTCCAATACTTCTTTGCGTGCCCCAGGTCTTCCCGCACTGATAGCATCAGCAGCACATACCAATGAAGACTCTATACTGGTAGATTCTTCATCTCCATGATGAGATAAAATCGCATTAATCACCACTGGATGCTCATTATAACGCTTACAAATTTCAGCACCTAAGCTCACATGAGAGCCTGTATTTTCCTGAGTCAGTGCCTTTCCAATATCATGCAACAAGCCTGCCCTACAAGCAAGCTGTCCATCTCCGCCTAACTCATAAGCCATTAATCTTGCGATTTTTGCCACTTCAATACTATGACCAAGTGCATTTTGACCAAAACTTGCACGATACTTAAGTTTTCCAATCAATCTCAGAAGATCTGGATGCACATCGTGCAATCCGAGATCAAGGACAATTTTTTGCCCTTCTTCTAAAATCTGATTTTCCATCTCTTTTGCTATCTTGTGATACACTTCTTCAATAATAGCTGGCTGTATTCTTCCATCTTGAATTAAAGCCTCCATCGTTTGAACAGCAATTGCGCGACGATATAAATTAAAATTACTTAAAATGATACTATTTGGAGTATCATCAATAATTACATCAACCCCCGTAAGCATTTCAAAAGTCTTAATATTTCTTCCTTCTTTACCAATAATTTTTCCTTTAATTTCATCATTAGCTAAATGAACAATATTGATTAATCTCTCTGTTGCAAACTCCCCAGCATAGCGACTTGTAGCTTGTGCAATAATATAGTTTGCTTTTTTCTTTGCCGTCTCTAATGCCTCGTGTTCATAACGCTTAATCAATCTTGATTTTTCAATACTTAAATTCTCCTCTAAGCGTTCTAGCAGTATTTTTTTTGCTTCATCTTGAGTGAATTGAGTATAATCAGAGAGCTTTTGGATTAATTCTTGATTATTCTTTTTGCATTCCTCTAAAATCTTTACTTTTTCTGCCTCATAGTTTAAAAGTCGATTTTTCAGTTCTCTTACCTGTTTTTTTTCATTCTGAAGCAAAAGATGATCTTTTTCTTCCTTTTGATTGAGGATGTATTCTTTATTTTTTAACTCATTGAGTTTATCTTGATATTCCTTAATCATTTCATTTTGAGTAATATCTATCTTTTTCTTTAAATCAAGCTCTTGCTCCTTAAGACTCACTCTTTGATCCTGCAAAGCTTTCGCCGCTTCAAATTCTATTGCTTTTGCTTTTGCTTTTGCTTGTTCGATAATAATCTTTGCGTTTGAATAAAAAAATCTCCTAGCAATAAGATAAACGATAATACCACAAATCACGCCACCGATGGCGCACCCCAACACGATTCCTATTAACATTCCCACCTCTTTGTATCATAACCCGACCATCAATTAAAAAATCACCTAAAATATCATACGATTGAGTTAATTTTTGATTTGAAAAATAAATTTTTTTAGTTATAAAAATAATTTTTGGTTTCTTTTTTAGCTTGGCATAGAAACGATCATACATTCCTTTCCCAAAACCAATGCGTCCTAGGTTTAAATCTACCCCTAAAATTGGCACAATCATCACATCAAGATCTGGAAACCTCAACGCTGCGTGAGGTTCATCAATATGATAAATATTCTTAAAAGACGCTAGACGAAATTCTACACAATCAAAACTAACCCCTAAAACCTTTGGGACAAAAATCTTTAACCTCTTATCATATCTCAACTCGCGTTTTATATCAAAAATCAATGGACGCACATCTACTTCATGCTTCAATGGCAAGTAAAATAAAACTTTTTTTGCATTAAGTTCTAATAAAATTTTTTTCAACATTTTTAAAATTTGATTTTTTTGCAAAAAGACAAATCGCTCATTTTGTTTTAATTGCCTTTTGCAAAATTGACGAAATGATGATTTATCTTTAAAATTTAAAATCTTTGCATTTGTAGCTATTTTTCTCATAATACTTCACATACAAATTAAATTCTCTAGACAATTGCAATTTTAACATACAACTTCTTGTCTATTATGGAGTTTCGATATAATTTAAGCACAACATTAAAAAATGAGATAAAATTTGAATTTTAAGGAGAGAGTTCTGAAAAATTTTTCATATATTATCAGATTTTTAATTATTGCCATTTTTGTTTTTATTGCTTTTAGGTATCTTGTTCGTTTTCAAACCGATCAATTCGATGGGATGAAATATCATTTTAGCGATACAAACCAACAGGAATATCTAATCAAAACAAATTTTTCACATCTCTTTTTATTCAACAAAAATACTCAGGAACAAAAATTAAATCTCATTTTCTTTTTAGATCAGCAAGATAAAAATGCCATGGAGTATCTTCAAACCCTCAATAATCTCCAAAAAGATAATCATCATCTAAGAGTTTTAGCAATTCTATCAGCTCCTATGGAGAAATCAGAGCTAAAGAACTTTATTCAATCACATAAGATTAATTTTCTCATCCTTCTTCCAAAAGACAAAAAAAATATAGCTCAAGATTTTATCTCATACTTTCAGAATATTGAAGAGTATTACAAGGAAAATTCTCCAACCCACGGAGAAAAAACTTCTTTTGTTTCTCCGTTACTCATACTCTATGACAAACACGGAAGACTTTATCAACACTATCAAGGAGCCATTCCTGAAGAAATGTTTGTTTTTGATATTCAACAAATTCAAGGAGAATAAAAAATGTTAGGCTTTTTTAAAAAAACCGCTCAAAATATTGCCCAAATTCTAGGTGAGAAAAAAACAGAAATCACAAAAGAACAGCTAGAAGAAATTTTAATAGAATCTGATGTGGATTATGATATTATCGCTCAAATCCTTGATCATCTTCCTCACAAAATCAACCGCTCCCAACTTGATGTAGCTCTCTCTAGATTTTTTAGGGGAGAAAGCTTTTATGATCGATTAGAATTACCAAAAATTTCAACCAAACCGCAGGTGGATCTTATTATAGGAATCAATGGTGCAGGAAAAACCACAACAATCGCCAAACTTGCCAATCGTTATAAAAAACAAGGCAAAAAAGTTCTTCTTGGAGCAGGAGATACTTTTCGTGCAGCAGCAATCCATCAGATCCAACTTTGGAGTCAAAAACTAGATATTGATCTTGTAAGCACACAATATGGAAGCGATCCCAGTGCGCTTGCCTATGATGCTATCAATGCTGGTATATCACGAAATATGGATCATGTAATCATAGACACTGCGGGCAGATTGCACAATCAAACAAATCTTAAAAATGAGCTTCTAAAAATCACTCGTGTTTGTTCAAAAGCTCTTCAAGATCAGCCCTATTATAAAATTCTTATACTTGATGGCACTCAAGGAAGTTCTGGCATCACACAAGCTAAAATTTTTCACGAAACTCTTAAAATTGATGGGATCATTATGACTAAAATGGATGGCACAAGCAAAGGAGGAGCAATTCTTTCTATTTTTCACACTCTAAAAATTCCGATCATTGCCTTAGGATTAGGCGAAAATGCCGATGATTTAGTCGATTTTGATGAAAAACAATTTATATCAAACTTTTTAGACTCGATATTTAATTCTCAAAGCAAAGAATCCTAATGGCAAAAAAAACCATTATATTTGAATGTCAGCATTGTGGATACCAAAGCTCAAAATGGCAAGGAAAATGCACAAATTGTGGTGCGTGGGAAAGTTTTTACGAACTTAAACAAAGCCAAATTCAAAGTTTAAAAGAAATCAAAAGCCTCTCTAAAAATTCCAACAATGCAATTCCTATTACAGAAGTAGGATTTGAAAATATTGAGCGTTTTTCATCAACGCAAGATGAATTTGATATTGTTCTTGGTGGCGGAATCGTTCAGGGTGGATTATATCTCATTGGAGGTAGTCCTGGGGTAGGAAAATCAACTCTTTTACTCAAAGTATCTGGAGGACTTGCAAAACAAGGACAAAAAATACTCTATGTAAGCGGAGAGGAATCTGCCTCTCAAATTAAAATGCGAGCGACACGCCTAAATTGTGTGGATAAAAATCTATTTTTACTTAATGAAATTGAGCTTAATACAATTAAATCTCATCTTATTCAATCTGATTTTAAAGTTTGTATCATCGATTCAATCCAAACAATTTATTCTTCTTCAAACCCTTCAACACCTGGTTCTGTTTCTCAAGTGCGTGAAGTTACATTTGAATTAATGCGTCTTGCAAAAGAATACGCTATTGCTATTTTTATCATTGGGCACATCACAAAAGAAGGATCCATAGCAGGTCCAAGAGTTCTAGAACACATGGTAGATTGTGTGCTTTATTTTGAAGGAGATCCGAGCAAAGAGCTTAGAATTTTAAGAGGATTTAAAAACCGCTTTGGCACAACAAGTGATGTAGGCATTTTTGAAATGAGAGAAGAAGGATTAATCAGTGCAAAAAATGCTTCTAAACTCTTTTTCAGTCAAAAAACAAAAGCTGCTGGAAGTGCTATTACTGTCATATTAGAAGGCAGTCGAGCACTTGTTTTGGAGATACAAGCTCTTGTGAGCGAAAGCAATCTAGCCAATCCAAAGAGATCTGCGACAGGTTTTGATAGCAATCGCCTCAATATGCTTCTTGCACTCCTTGAGAAAAAGCTTGATATTCCTCTTAGAGGATATGATGTTTTTATCAATGTTACAGGTGGAATTAAAATCATAGAAACAAGTGCTGATTTAGCAGTCATTGCTGCAATTCTTTCAAGTTTCCGTAATCGAATTCTCAACAATGATGTCGCATTTATCGGAGAGGTAAGCTTAATTGGGGATATCAGAGAAGTCAGCAATATTGATACTCGTTTAAAAGAAATGGAGAACTATGGATTTAAAAATGCAATTCTTGCCAAAAAGTCTAAGCTAAAAACTTCTATTAAATGCTTTGAAGTTTCTGAGGTAACACGACTATTAGAATGGATGTAGTCTATAAATTGATATTAAACAATTAATTTTTAGATTTTCTTATGTAAATTTATGACAAAAATTGGAGGATATGTATGAAACAACTAGAAAACACGATTACACAGGAAAATATCAAAACCTTAATGGATACCTTTTATGATGCAATTCGTAAAGACAAAGATTTGGGTCCAATCTTTCACGCTTCTATTGGCACAGATGCCATTGCTTGGGAAAACCATAAAGAAAAAATTGCTCGATTTTGGCGACAAATGATTCTTGGAGAGAATGTCTTTAATGGACAACCTTTAAAAAAGCATATAGAACTCCCGCCATTCCCGAGAGAATTTTTTGATCAATGGCTAAAACTTTTTTCAGTTTCACTCTCCCAAATCTATATTCCTGAAGTCGCTAATGAGTTTTTAAGTAAAGCACAAATGATTGCACAAAGATTCCAAATAGCAATGTATGATATGCAAATCCAACATTAATTTTCTTGGCATATTTTAAAGACTAGTTTTGGATTTAATTTGCTTTCATAAACAATCCCAAATTGCCTAAACACAGAACTCAGCACTGACTTTTCTCTTAAATATACCCTAATAAGAACTTGGGATTCTTCTAAAATTTTAAGCTTTGACTGGAGATATTCCAAGGTCTTTTCTTGAGAAAACTCAAAAAATATCGGATCAATCAACACGATTTCTTGGATCCTCTTAGTTTCATATAGTCGGTTGAGCGCAAAATCCAATGCCTGTTTTGCATCAGTTTTATGAGCAATAATTTTAAAGTGATTAAATTCCACTATTTCTTCTCTTGGATTAAAGATGCAATCTCATCAAAATCCATTTGTTCACGCTCAACTAATTCTAATGATAATTTTTTAATCACTTGAGCGAAAGCTCTGATAAAATGAAGATGTTTTTGCCTCAAGGATTCAAAATCCTGCTCCATCTGATATTTTTTCATTATCATTAAAATTTCTTCAACTTGCCTGATATCCTCTTCGCCATATGCGTATTTTTCACCTTTTAACTCCTCTAAGGCTAAAAATCCACTCAAATGAAAAAGTGCCTTTTTTTCAAGAATCCTTTGAGATAAAATGGATTGCTCTTCTAAAAGAACCAAATCTCCCAACAACCCTACTCTTTGAAAAGAAAAACCGAAATCAAAAGCACAAACTGCTTTTGCTGCTTGATAAATTCCTAAAATTTCTTTTTCTTCTTGTCCATAAGATTCTATTGTCTTTTTACCAAACAATACCTTGCCTTGAACAGCAAACACATCCTCAGTTTTTATACTCTTGTGTCCATTTTTTAGAGCATATAAAGCTGCTTCATTAGCTAAGGTTGCTAAAGCAGCACCACTAAACCCCACAGAATTCTTTGCCACTAAATTAAAATCGATTTCGCATTGTTTGTTTTTAAAATGTGCCTTTAAAATTCTAAGGCGATCAGAAAAATTTGGCAACTCTAAATAAACCTTACGATCAAAACGACCACTACGCAATAATGCAGGATCTAAAACCTCAGCATGATTGGTTGCACCAATGACAATCACACCTGAATTATCTTCAAATCCATCCATTTGCATTAAAAGTTCATTAAGCGTTGCTTCTCTTTCATCACTACGATTGGCACCCCTCATCTTTCCAACCGCATCAATTTCATCAATAAAAATAATTGATGGCGCCTGTCTCTTTGCAGCCTGAAATAATTCTCTCACCTTTTTTGCACCCATACCCGCATAAATTTGAACAAAACTTGAACCGCTTTGATAAAAAAAAGGCACTCCAGCTTCTCCAGCCATCGCTTTGGCAATAAGTGTTTTACCAACACCAGGAGGCCCTATCAAAATAATTCCTTTTGGTGCAACGATCCCAAGTTTTTTATAGGTTTGTGGATTCTTTAAGAAATCAATCATATCTGTGATTTCTTCTTTTGCAAGAGACATTCCAGCTACATTTTCTAGCTTTATATCAGAATAAGCAGGCAAAATCTGTTCGCTCTGCTTAATTGGTTCTTTTGAAAACAATGGAAGTGATGATACTTTTATATTTTTTTTCAACCGATACACTACATAAACAGCTCCAAACACACACACTAATAAAAAATAATATAAAATCTCTAAACCACTGCCTCTTTGTTCGACTATCAAGCTTTGAAAATTTTGTAAATCTAGTGATTCCTTCCAAATTTTATAGATTTGTTTTCCAGCATTAAAATACAAAAAATCATCTTTTATCCAAACTTTTAAAGGTGTTTTGGAAGCTTGAGAGACTTTATAGAAAGTCTGAGGGCTGATACTGAGTGCTCGATCTCTAGAAAATAAGACTATTAACAAAATCACAACGATAACCAATGCAATAAGCCCTATCCATAAACTTTTTCTAAATTTCTGCATAATTTCCTTCTTTTTTTACTTCATAATGTTCTAATTCTATCCACTGATTGATTAAATTTTGACGCTGACTTGTAATATAGATCCGATTAAAAAACTGATCTAGTCCATTATAAACTCCATTTTGCTGACTCTCTACTAAAACTTGAAGTTTCTTTTTTTGCTTTCTAAAATGAAAATTAGAAACCAAAACGCTTTCATTAATTTCGTGCAATCGCTCCTTTGCCAAATGACCATCAACATCAATGCGAAGTTTTGCTGATGGTGTCCCATCTCGCTTAGAATAAATAAAAGGATGAACATGTGTCAAAGGCAAAGCTTTAAAATTCAAAAGTGCTTCTTTCCAAATCTCTGAACTCTCGCCAGGATGAGCCACGATAAAATCCGTTCCTATCCCAAAGCCTTTTTGTGCGATTTTTTCAAGCAACAATCTATCCTCTCTAACACGATTACGACGATTCATTATCTCTAGCATTTTATCGTGAGTGTGCTGAAGTGCGATATGTAAATGCTTCTCCATTATCCCATCATCTAAAAGCTCCAAAAACTCTTCATCAATTTGAAGAGGCTCTAAGCTACCAACCCTCACTCTCTTTATTCCTTGAATATAGGAAATTTTTTTGATTAATTGAGCAAGATTTGTCTCTGTATCCTTGCCATAACTCCCAACATTTGTTCCCGTTAAGACCACTTCTTTAATTCCATTATCTGCCAATAATTTAATCTGCTCTAAAATTTTGCTCTCCTGATGACTTCGTGCCTTTCCACGCACACTCGGAATGATGCAATAACTGCAGGAAAAATCACAACCCTCTTGAATTTTTATAAAAGAACGCACCTTTACACCAAAATCTGTCACAATAGTTTTATCAATGTGAGAATCCAAATGAGATTCTTGATAAAAAAAACGCTGATTATTTTTTAAGATTTTATTTATTTCTTCTTTGTAACGATGAGAAAAACTTCCAAAAATTAAATTTTTATCAAAAAGAACTTGTCCTTGTGTTTTAACCCCACATCCTGTAAAAACAATCTTTTTCCCTTGGCGAGACATTTTATTGACATACTGACGCACACCCACATCCGCTCCATTTGTAACGGTGCAAGAATTAACCACAATAATATCAGCTAAATCCTCGTTTTCAACAACGATATAGTCTTTCAAATTATCCTTCATCACCTGAGTATCAAAAAGATTTGTCCGACATCCAAATGTTTTAAAAAAAACTTTCATCAATTCTCCTAAGTTTCAATGGGAAATTGGTGTGCATATTTATTACCAAACCCATCTAACCCATCTTTAACCAACTTCGTTGTTGTGTAAGCAATGCGTATATCTGGTTCTTTCAATAACCGCTCAATGATTTCCATTGAAATCATACTTCTTAAGCCAAGAGTAGCGTAAGCATTTGATTGAAACCATACAGAAACTCTCACTCCATTGTTTTCAATGAGAGTAAAAACTTTTGGTTCCACATTGGAGTTTTTTAAGGCATATCTATTTCTCATTCTAGAAAGTTGCCGACGAGTAGATTCTGTATATCCTTTTGCATACTTATTGGCAATATCAATTGCAATTTCTGTTGCTTTAGAAATATTACTATCAAAAGTAATTGTAAAATCTATACCATCCCAAACCGTTTTCATTCCGCCATGCGTATAATTTGAAAACATTGTTGTAAAAATATAATTATTAGGAATAAAAATAATTCTACCTGCACGCCGATTTTCCATTGTTGTCAAAGTGACATCTTCATAAAGCGTAATTCTTAACACGGAAATATCCAATACATCTCCAACATAAATGCTTCCATCTTTTGTTACTCGGATGCGATCACCAACATGAACACTGCCACCAATCATAATCACAAACCACCCTAAAATACTCATAAATAAATCTTTCATAGCAATAGCTAAACCTGCAGAAGCAAATCCTAGAAATGTGACTAAATAAGTAACATTCTCTAAGTAAGCAAAAAGAAGCATCAAGACAATAATTGTAATATTTAAAATATTAATCACCTTTGAAGCCAAATAGGCGCGTTCATTATCTTGAATATATTTTCGAGCAAAAACCTTAAAAATAAAGGCAATACCAAAGCTAATCATAATAGCAATAGCAATATAAATTGATTTGAAAATTTGATTTTTAACCTGCGCAAGAATTCTATTTTTTACCTCTTCTACATTCTTGCTAAAAATTTCAATCGTCGTATCTAAAATATTATCAGCAGATTCAAGCTCCAAAATCCTTGCCTGAAGCTTATAGAGCTCCATATTTTCAATCTCATACTTATTTTTACGCAATTCTTCCAAAATATCATATTTTTTCTTAAATAACTCAAGGATTTTTTTGAGACTCTGATGATTTTGATTAAGAATTCTCTTTTTAGTTTCTAAATTATTTTTAAAACCGATTGCTGCGATAATAGCAAAAGGATTCTTAATCTCAGGCAGTGGATCTATTTCTGGTTTCCTTAGGAGCTCTTTAAAAGGATTTTCTTTATCAACACTCAATAACTCTAATCTTCTTTGGAGCGTTTCAATCTGATTTTCAAGCTGATGCGCTTTAAAATAATTCTCTGGAGTTCTGGGCTGTAGCCTTATCTTCTTTAACTCCTCATTAAAACGATTAATTTCATTGCTTGTGAGGTTATAATTCTCAAAATTTGCATATTTTTTCATCCAAATATTATTGCTTTGACCCTGTATATTCGCATCAATAATCTCAAGTTCTTTTTTTAAATTTTTCTCTTGATCAATATCCTTAGCAAATAACTGAATTGATATAAAAATACAAAAAATATAAAAAAATCTTATGCCCATTTTTTCAATACCTCCACAACGCAAGGCCTATCAATATCATTTTTTAAAATATAATGCCCCAAATGATAAGGCAAAACAAAGCAAACTTGGCTAAAACGAGTTTTCTTATCTAGAAAGAAACATTCATAAAATTGTTCTACATCTTCAATATAATATTTGAAATCAAGTCCATATTGTTGTAATAATTTATTAATGCGTATGACTTCCTCCTGATTTAAAAATCCCAAAGAATAAGCTAACTCATTAGCCATCTGCATTCCTATAGCTACAGCCTCTCCGTGTAAAAACTGCTTAAATTTTCCCAAACTCTCAATCACATGCCCAAAAGTATGACCATAATTAAGTGCAGCTCTGATACCCTTTTCTTTTTCATCTAGCTCCACTACTCTAGCCTTTAATTCAATGCTTTTTAAAACTGCTCTTTTTAGGTCTGATAAATGATTCAAATTAGATTGCTCTAAAAAATTAAAAAATTCTTCATCAAAACAGATGGCAATTTTTATAATCTCAGCAATCCCAGAAGCAAACTCTCTTTTAGGTAAGGTTGAAAGGAAATTCATATAGATATACACTGCTTTTGGCTGATAAAAAAGTCCAATCAAATTTTTGCCATAAGAAGTATTAATCCCTGTCTTTCCACCAACAGAAGCATCTACTTGAGCCAAAAGCGTTGTAGGAAAACTTATAAAATCAATACCGCGTTCATAAATACCGCTTGCAAAACCCACCATATCGCTGATCACCCCTCCGCCCAAAGCAACCATTAAAGAACTGCGATCTAGCTTTGAGTCAAAAGCCTTGTTAAGAATACTCTCTATACTCTGCCAATTTTTAAATTCCTCCCCATCTGGTAGGATATGCGTATAAACTTCATTATGAGATAATGCATTAAGCAAATCTTGCATATAAATTTTAGCAACAACCACATTGCTTATCACTAAAATTTTAGAATAGCCTGAAAGCTCTACTTGCAAATTTTCAATTATCTTAATTTCATATTCCTGATACTTTGTTTTTATCACAATCTTATCTTGCATCTATCCCTCCAAAACAGGAACGAGAATCTGAGGATGATCATCAAAAGTAATTGAAATTTTCTCAACCTGAGTTGAAAAGAAACTAAAAATATTTCTTCCCGCGATACAGGATTCAAAAGGCAAAAAATGCAATAATGGTTTTTCTTGGTTGCGCAAAAATACAATTGGGTTTTTATTGTGAGTTTGAGTGATTTGAATTTTTTTATCAAAAATTCTTGAGAAATTCTGATATTCCTGAACAACACTCTCTTGAAAATGAGAATCTGGATCAAAATCATAGACAATCATATGAAGTTGCATTTGAATAGAAATATCAAAAATAATTGATGTGATATTTTCACCCTTAGCCATTTTTTCATTAAGCACCACAATGCTTTCTGAAATCTCATCAATCTTTCTAGAACTGGTTTTAAAAATAGGAATACTGCTTGATAGAAGTGCTTTTCTCACACGACGAGAAGCAAAAAGTTCTCTCCCTACAATCACCATTCCAATGCGTTGCTTTAAATCTACTTTTAATCTTTGAACAAAATCTGATCTTTGATAGTCTAATACAACATCAATATCCTTGCCATTATCATAAGATTTGATCTCTTGAATCAAATCCAAATCACTAGGATGCAAAACCACGATAAAAAGTTTTGCATTCTTGAGATGATGGTGCAAAAATAAAGCCTGATTGATATCTCTCATTAAAGCTTCTTTATCTTGCAAAATCATATCCACATACACATAAAAATCTCGCCCAAAAGGCGCAGGAAACTGCCCAATATCATTTTTAACTTGATAATAAATATTTCGCAAAACATTTGGATTACCCGCTACAAGAATTGTATCTGCTGGCTGAATCACTAAAGAATAATTACTTAAAATAAAATCATTTTGACGATAGATTCCTACTATTCTATAGTTTTTTTGCTGTATAGAACCAACATGTCGATAGGCAAAAACAGAACCAAATGGAATATTAATCTCCATTACTTCGCCAATCCCTAAACCAAAATCTTGTGGAATCAAAGGCACATTAGGCAATCTTGATATAAGAGCACCTGAAATTAAGCTACTCTCATTAATCAACGATGTTTTTTCGTTACAGAAAAACTCTGACTCTGCTTCATCTTTAACATCTACAATGATTCTCATTTCTCTTGAAAAATTTCTTAAAATATTATAGACAACCTTCTTTTCTTCAATATTTTCCATCAAGATAAAAGCATCTAATATTTCAGAGTCTAATACTTGTGTCATTTTAAAAACAGAGGTTGGATCAAAATGATGATAGAAAAAATTACTCAGAACTGTTTTTGGAATTAAATCTGAGTTGGGTGTTATAATGATATAGTTGTTATAGCTAAAATACTTTTGTTGAATGGTATCTAAAAATTTTTTTGCTACAATTCCATCAAGAATCAAAACAATTTTTTTCACACTTTTCCTTATATAATTATAGACTAGAATTTAAATTCCGCATTATACCAAAAGGTTTGATAATGATTTTTAAGATTGATGCGATAAGCTCTTGCTCTCAAGCACGTGCGACAACGATTACTACTTCTCACTCCGTAATCCAAACTCCTATTTTTATGCCAGTAGGAACACAAGCTTGTGTCAAAAGTCTTGATTTTCTTGATTTAATCACACATCTTGATGCAAAAATTATTTTAGCAAATACTTATCATCTCTATTTAAGGCCCACAGCAGAGTTAATTCAAAAGATGGGAGGGTTGCATCATTTTAGTGGCTTTAATCGAAGTTTTTTAACAGATAGTGGAGGATTCCAAGCCTTTAGTCTTAGTAAAAATATGAAAAAGGATGAAAGAGGTATTCATTTTAAATCTCATATTGATGGGAGCAAACATTATTTTACTCCAACAAAGGTTTTGGAAATTCAATACAAGCTCAATAGTGATATTATGATGGTTTTAGATGATCTTGTCGGACTTCCATCTACAAAAGAAAGAATTCAAAAATCAATCAATACAACAACCAGATGGGCAAAAGAAAGTTTAGAATACCATCAAGAAAAACGCAAATGTGGATTACAGCTTGACAATAATCTTTTTGCCATTATTCAAGGAGGAAGCGATAAAACTTTTAGAGAACAAAGCGCAAAGGATTTATGCTCACTTGAAATCAATGGGAATAGTTTTGATGGTTTTGCTATAGGAGGGTTGGCAGTGGGAGAAAGCGCTGAAGAAATGTATGCAAGTATAGAATATGTTAATGCCATCACGCCAAAAGATAAACCTCGTTATTTAATGGGAGTAGGAACTCCTGAAAATATGATTGAAGCAATTGAACGAGGAGTGGATATGTTTGATTGTGTTATGCCTTCGCGTAATGCTAGAAATGGAAGTCTTTTTACAAGTTTTGGAAAACTCAATATCAAATCTTCTGTCTATGCAAAAGAAGATTGTGCAATTGACTCAGAATGTTGCTGTTACACTTGTAAAAATTTTTCTCGTGCTTATTTGCATCATCTCTATCGCGCCAACGAAATGACATACTTTAGACTGGCCACAATTCATAATCTACACTACTATCTTCACATAATGAAATCTGCAAGAGAATCAATTCTAAAGGATCAATGGAAAAATTTTAAAGAAGAGTTTTACAGAAGAAGAACCTAGAAAGCCAAACTCTAGGTTTAATTAAATTTAAAGGTTATCCTTCAAAGGCCTAAGCCAAAAGAAGGATAAGTAAGTTAAGCTACAAACTCAATTGCAGCCATCATTGAAGCGTCTCCACGGCGAAGACCAATACGCTGAATTCTCGTGTATCCACCATTTCGCTCCTTAAATTTAGGAGCAATTTCTGTAATAAGTTTTTTTGTTGCAACCTTATTTTGAAGCAAAGCAAACACTAAACGATGTGAGTTAAAATCTCCCACTCTTGCAGTTGTGATTAACTTTTCAATATAGGATTGAAGTTCTTTTGCTTTAAATACGCTCGTCTCAATTTTACTATGCGTAATCAATGCAATAGCAAGATTTTTAAGAAGTGCTTTGCGGTGAGAACTAGTTCTCCCCAATTTTCTATAATCTTTATTATGTCTCATAATACTTCCTTCAAGATTTTAATTTTGCAATTTTAGCACTAAGAGCAGCCCTCTTATCTTCTTCGATCTCTGTTCCAACTGGATAACCAATCTCTTGAAGTTTCTCTGCGATTTCATCATAAGATTTTTTACCCATTTGCTTGATACCTTTAAGCTCAGAATCACTCATCAATACAAGCTCTCCAACAAATCGAATACCTGTTCGATCAAGACAATTAAAACATCTTGCACTTAAATTTAGACTATCAATCTTAGTTAAAAGACCTCTAAAGTCAAAATTCTCCTCGGCTTGATTTCTGTTAGCCACAGGAATGGATCCAATATCAGCATCAAAAATAGACATTTGAGAATGCATAATAACTATGGCTTGCTTAAAAGCATCGTGTGGATTTATTTGACCATCGGTTTCAACATCAAAAATAATCTTTTCATACGCTGGATTATCTTCTACTAAAACATTCTCGATTTCATAAACTGCTTTCCTAACAGGCGTAAAATAAGCATCTAGAGGAATATAGTCTTCTGGGATTAATCCACGGATATCCTCACTTGGAACATAGCCAATTCCCTTATGGATGATCACAGAAAAAGTCAATACCGCATCCTCATTGATTGTGGCTAATACGGCCTCTTTATTAACAACATCAATTAAATCATTAACCAAATGAGCACCTGTAAGCTCAAGAGGACCTTCAAATGAATAATCAACCACTATACGATCATCGCCATTTTTTTGTTTATCTAAAAATCTAATATTTTTTAAATTAACAATAAAAGGCGAAACATCTTCTACAATTCCTCTGATTGAATCAAACTCGTGAGCAACACCATCAATTTTTAAAGCAATAGGTGCTAAACCCACAGAACTTGAAAGCAATAGTCGTCTTAATGGATGAGCCAATGTAACAGCATAACCAGACTCAAAAGGATATGCTGAAATTCTTGCTCGATTTACGCCCAATTCCTCTACTTCAACTGTTGTAGGAATATAAGGTGTAGTTTTAATTGTTTTCATTCTTATACCCCTTAATTATTTAGAATATAGCTCAACAATGAGTCTTTCCTCAATAGGAATAACAACCTCTTCTCTCTCTGGATAGCGAGTAAAAATACCAAATTTTTTATCCTTATCCACATCTACCCAAGGAGAAATACCAGTCTGTGAAGTTAATTCTATTGATCTTACTATTTGTTGATTATTTTTTGACTTTTCAATCACTTCAATTTTTTGACCTTGTTTTACAAAAAATGAAGGAATATTTACTCGCTTGCCATCAACAAGAATATGCCCATGAGTTACAAGCTGCCGAGCAAATCTTCTTGTAGTGGCAAACCCCATACGATAAACAACATTATCAAGTCTTCTTTCAATCAGACGAATTAAATTTTCCCCTGTATTACCTTCTAAACGATTGGCTTCAGCAAAAATTGATCTAAACTGCTTTTCAGATACTCCATACATTACCTTTGCTTTTTGCTTTTCTCTCAGTTGCAAACCGTACTCTGAAATTTTTCCACGCTTTTGTCCGTGCTGACCTGGCCCATAAGGTCTTTTATCCAACGCACTTTTTCCAGCAAGTCTCCTCTCTCCTTTTAGAGCAAGAGACACACCGAATCTTCTCTCTAATTTTTCAACTGGTCCTCTATATCGTGCCATATTTTACCCCTTATACTCTTCTTCTTTTTGGTGGTCTACATCCATTGTGTGGCAATGGTGTTACATCTTTAATCCAAAGAACTTTTATTCCTTCAATTGCACCCACACTCTTGATTGCTGTTTCTCTACCGCTACCAGGTCCTTGAACCTTGATTCCAACTTCTTTAATTCCGTGCTCTTTTGCTTTTATCATCGCACTTTCAACAGCTTGTTGTGCAGCATAAGGAGTGGATTTTTTAGATCCTTTAAATCCAAGTCCTCCTGCAGTAGCCCAGCAAATCACATTACCCATATCATCAGTAACTGTTACATTTGTATTGTTAAAAGAAGCAGAGATGCATACAATACCTTTAGCAATATTCTTTTTTACAATGCGTTTCTTAGTCGCAGAATTTCGTTTTGCCATTATTCATCTCTCCTTTATTTACTACCTACAGTTTTTTTCTTACCTTTTCTTGTGCGTGCATTATTCTTAGTCGTTTGCCCGCGCACTGGTAAGCCTTTTCTATGCCTCAAACCTCGATAATTTCCTAAATCCATCAAAGCTTTAATATCCATCTGAACTTTTTTTCTCAAGTCCCCTTCAACCATATAACTCTCTTGAATTTTTTTAGCGATTGCAGAAACTTCATCTTCGCTGAGATCATTAACTCGCTTATCAAAAGAAATATTTACAGCATTTAAAATATCTCGAGAACTTTTAAGTCCAATACCATAAATATAAGTAAGAGCATATTCAACTCTTTTCTTTTTTGGCAAATCTACACCAGCAATTCTAGCCATATTATTATCCTTGTCTTTGTTTATGTTTAGGAGTAGAGCAGATCACTCTTACTACACCTTTTCTCTTAATGACCTTGCATTTGTCACACATCTTTTTGACCGATGGTCTTACTTTCATTTTAAACTCCTTTTGCTCTAAAGCACTTTTTATATTCTAATCAAAAAGTTCAGAATAAAAGTTTTTATTGTACCATAAAAACTGGTTTTATGAAGGGCTAAATAACAAAAGTTGTCATAGTTATTAAAACTTTGTCAAAAAACATGACCCATTTAATCCATATATTTTAAATCTTATAAGATACAATGCTGTCTCTCAAACTAAAACAATAAATCAAAATCACTTTATTTTAATCAAGGAAATGCTTTATTTATTTTGCTCTTCTTTTCCAAACTTTCGACTTATACTATGATTCATCTTATGTATTTTTTTTAAAGAGAACTGATTACAAAGCAAATTTCATGTCACAACAACAATGAGAACCAATAAAATTCAATTGAACTATAATTAGTTGTTTTTAAGTCTTCTAAAGTTTTATCTACTAGATCGCTTGAAAACTTACATTTTATCTTGCTATCAATTTTATTCATCCAAAATGATTAATAATTAAACAACACATTAAATAAAACTCTATTTTTATAAGCTTCCAATCAAACCCTTAAAAATTGGTGTCAAAAGCACACTCATATTACACAATTAAAACCATCAAAACCAAAAATACTTATAAAAAAAGCAAAAACAGCTTTATCTAAATTTAACTTTCACCAAATGGTTTCAAAGAAATAAAAAGGTAATTTTTTATAGAATCTACTTATATCTAAAAGTAATCCTACCTTTATCAAGACTATAAGGAGTTAATTCTATTTTAACCTTATCACCTGGCAGTATCTTAATATAATGCATTCTCATCTTTCCTGATATATGACACAAAACAACATGTCCATTATCTAATTCAACCCTGAAAGTTGCATTTGGGAGAGCTTCGACCACCTTACCATCAATTTCTATAACATCATCTTTAGCCATTTATACCTCCGTTAAAATTACTGCATGACCATCAACAATCGCAACTGTATGCTCATAATGACTACCCCTTAAGCCATCACTTGCAACCACACTCCATCCATCATCTAAAACTTTTGGTCTTCCATCTTTTTGACAAACCATTGGCTCTATGCAAAATACCATTCCATTTTTTATTTTTGGACCCTGTTTTGTTTTATGATGATCAAGATAATTTGGAATACTTGGCTCATCATGAGGTTTTCTACCAATACCATGACCACAATAATCTCTTAATGGAATAAATCCGAATGAAAAAATAAACTCTTGTAATAAAAAACTTAGTTCTTTAAAATACATTCCTATCTTAATTTCAGCAATACTTTTTAATAAAGTTTCTTTTGAACAATCAATTAATTTTTGATCATTTTCGTGGATTTCGCCTACTCCCAAAGTGATTGCACCATCACCATACCATCCATCTATCTCTGCACCAACATCAATGCCAACAATATCTCCTGCTTGCAGACGATACTCACTCGGAATACCATGAATAATCACTTCATTAACAGAGATACAAGCTGAATTAGGAAAGCCATACAACCCTTTAAATGCGGGTCTTGCAGAATGAGATCGAATATAATCTTCTATTATCTTATCAAGTTCTAGTGTTGATATACCAGGCTTTACATACTGCTGAATATGTCTTAAGACATTAGCAACGACCTTATTAGGTCGTTGAAGCTTTTGAATTTCTTGATGACTTCTTAGAGAAATAGCCATTAAAATCCAACAGCACTCAAAGTCTGATAACGACTCATGTAAATTTGTGCTTCTATCTTTCTCATCGTATCAATAGCCACCTGAACTACAATCAATACTGCTGTTCCTCCAAAATGAAAAGGAACACCCATACTCTTAACTAAAATCCAAGGAAGTGTCGAGATAATAGCCAAATACAAAGCACCAAAAAATGTAATCCTGCCAACAACACTATTTAAAAAGTGAACAGTTCCTTCACCCGGTCTCATTCCAGGAATATAGCCACCTTGTCTTTTAAGATTATCAGCTATATCTTTTGAATTAAATGCGATCGAGGCATAAAAATAAGCAAAGAAAATAACACAAAAAAACATCAAAATATTATAGGTGTATTTATCAGGACTCAAAAAGTCTGCTATTTCTCTCAAGATATCATGAGAAGAAGCGTGCAATAAGGTAGATGGGAACACCAAAAGTGCTGATGCAAAAATTGGAGGAATAACTCCACTCAAATTAATTTTTATAGGAATATAATTCATAATTCTTTTATTTTGGTTTTGCATAATTACTTTTCTAGCATATGAAATTGGTATTCTACGCTCACCAAGCTCAATATAAACGATTGCAAACACAGTAAAAAGAATGATAACCACAATACCGATTAATACAAGATAGCTTATCTCTCCTGTATTCACTAGCCCAAATGTCCCCTCAATCGCTGATGGAATACCTGAAACAATTCCTGAAAAAATAATCAGACTAATTCCATTTCCAACACCTCGTTGTGTAATTTGCTCACCAATCCACATCAACAACATCGTTCCTGTAAGCATTGAAAAAATAGCGATAGCAACAAAAGCTTGCATATCAATCATAATGGCGTTACCATTTGCCATATTGTTCAATAAAAATGACACACTAACAGCTTGAACAATAGTCACAAGTATGGTTACATAACGAACAATTTGCATAAATTTTTGCATACCATCTCGTTCTTTTTTCATTTTACCTAAAGCAGGAAAAGTAGCAGCCAAAAGCTCCATAACAATAGAAGCTGTAATATAGGGCATTATACCTAAAGAGATAATACTCAAGCGCTCAACCGCATGACCACTAAACATATTAAATAGCCCTAATACATTCTGAGAATTACCAGCTGATCTAAAAAAATCTTTAATCACTTCAAGATCAACTCCTGGTATTGGAACATAAGCCAAAACCCTATAAAGAAATAAAAAAACTAAAGTGATTAAAATTTTATTAACAATTGCTTTATTCATTGTTACTTACCACTTGTGATAATACGCTCATCTTTAATTTTTGATACAAGATTTTTAGCATCTATACCAATCAGTTTTATCTTCTTTACATATTTTGGAAATCTATGCACTGATTGAATGCTATCAAAAGTAATCTCTGGAAGCTCTTTAACTGCTTGATTTTTCATAACATTAATAGTATAAAGCCCATTATAAGCAACCCTAAAACCAACTTTAGGTAGTCTTCTTTGCAATGGCTGCTGTCCACCTTCAAAACCTCTCTTTACCTTGTAGCCAGTTCGAGCAGTTTGTCCTTTTCCACCTCTTGTGGAAGTTTTTCCCATACCACTACCCTGTCCTCGACCTACTCTCTTGATATCACGCACACTACCTCGTGCAGGTTTAATCTTTTCTAACGCCATTTTTGACTCCTTTAAGCCTTAATTCTTGCAAGTGCATCAATAGTAGCACGCACAACATTATATGGATTATTTGAACCTAATGACTTGGTCAAAATATCTTTAATACCAGCTAATTCAATAACAGGGCGAGCAGATCCGCCTGCAATGACTCCTGTTCCTTCGCTTGCAGGTTTTAATAAAATTTTACTCGCATTATACTTATGCTCAATATCATGAGCAATTGTGGTTCCTTTAATATTAACCTGAATAATATTTTTAAACGCATCATCTACGGCTTTCTTAATTGCATCTGGAACTTCTTTTGCTTTTCCAAGACCAAAGCCAACGAGCCCATTTTTATTCCCCACAACAACCAAAGCATTAAAACGAAATCTACGACCTCCCTTTACAACTTTAGTCACCCTTCCAATATTCACAACAACTTCACTAAATTCTTCTCTATTGATTTCCATCTTAGTCCTTTATAGCGTAATACCATTTTCTCGGAGTGATTCTGCAAAAGCAGCAACAACACCGTGATAGAGATAGCCATTTCTATCTAGTACCACTTCAGTAATCTGCTTGTCTTTCAATGTCTGAGCAAATACTTTTGCGATTTCTTTGGCATTTTCTTTATTATTACCAACTCCTAACTTTTTCCCATCAACACTTGCAATTGTAATCTGTTTCTCATCATCGATAGCCTGAGCATAAAAATATTTATTACTTCTAAAAACACTTACTCTAGGCTTACTTGATATTCCAAAAATAGAACTTCTGATCCTCAACTTTCTCTTGTGTCTTAAAATCTTTTTTCTAGCTAAAATCTTACTTGTCATTTTACCAACCTTGCATTATTTCTTAGCAGTTTTGCCTGCTTTTCGAATGATTGTTTCATCACTATACTTAATTCCTTTACCTTTATAAGGCTCTGGAGGACGAAACTCTCTAATTTCTGCAGCAATTTGACCAACTTGTTGCTTATCACTACCCTTAATCGTGATTAAGTTTTTATCAACACTCATCTCAATACCTTCTGGAATTGGATACTTTATAGGATGAGAAAAACCAAGAGCTAAATCTAATATTTTCCCAGATACTGCAACTTTATATCCTACTCCATTGACCTCTAAAACTTTTGTAAAGCCTGTTGTCATTCCGATCACAATATTGTTTGCCAATGCTCTATAAGTTCCCCAATATGCCCGAGATTGTGGTTGATTGTCTATAGGCTTAAAATTAAGTTCATTATCTTTGTACTCGATTTGAACTCTCCCATATGTATCTAACTCTTTTTGTAACTTGTTACCCTTAAACACAATTTTGCTTCCTTGGACACTCACTTCTATCGTGTTTGGAATGCTAATAGGTTTTTTTCCAACTCTTGACATATTATACTCCTACCAAATACTACAAAGCGCTTCACCGCCTACATTTGCTTTATATGCTTCCTCATTACCAATCACACCCTTACTAGTGCTTACAACAATCACGCCATATCCATTCTTAAATCTCTTTAATTCTGTATGGCTTTTATAAACCCTTCTTCCTGGTTTACTGATTCTTTTGATTTCATTAATAACAGAATATCCTCTATCATTGTAGAGCAACTGAACAGAAATAGATTGTTTTCCATCTTTATCATTCACATTAAAGTCTTTAATGAAACCTTTTGCCTTAAAAACTTCCAAAATTGATACAACAATCTTTGCATAATAAAGTGTTGTTGTATCTAAGCGTCTCATTGAAGCATTTCTAATGCGAGTCAAAGAATCTGCAATAATATCATTTACCATTTTTTCTCCTTACCAACTAGCTTTTCGAAGTCCAGGAATGAGACCTTCATTTCCCATTTTTCTAAGACAAACACGGCAAAGTCCAAAATCTCTATACACAGAATGTGGCCTACCACATACTTGACATCTTGTGTAAGCTCTTGAACTAAACTTCGCTTTTCGATTTGTTTTTGCAATCATTGATTTTTTTGCCATGATTATCTCCCTTTTGCAAATGGCATACCAAACATCTCAAGAAGTTTGAATGCCTGTTCATCATTATTTGTAGATGTTACCATCGTAATATTCATCCCGTGCGTTACCATAATATCATCATATACAACCTCAGGAAACATAAGTTGTTCATTTAGACCAAAACTATAATTTCCTCGACCATCAAAACCATTTCTAGGAACACCACGAAAATCTTTCACTCTTGGTAAAGAAATCACAATAAGCTTCTCTAAAAAATTATACATTTGATTTCCGCGCAATGTTACCTTAACGCCCATAGGCATACCTTCCCTCATCTTAAAACCAGCAACAGACTTTTTAGCTGTTGTAACGATAGCTTTTTGTCCTGCAATCAAAGAAATGGTATCGGCTATATTTTGGATAACTTTTGCATCCTTTGCATAATCACCAGCACCTACACTGATAACAATTTTCTCAAGCTTTGGAAGCAACATAGGATTTTTGATACCAAGCTCGGTAGCTAATCTCTGCTTTATTTCTTCATTGTATTTTTTCTTTAAATCAAACATTTACTTCTCCTCGGCCTTTTTCACATTTGAGATATGGATTGGCATCTCTTTTGAAATAAAGCCTCCCTTGGGATTATTATCACTTGGTTTAATTGCTTTTTTTACAACATTGCAACTTTCAACAACGACCATTGCATCTTTAGGTTTTACAGATAATACTTTAGCTGTTTTTCCCTTATCATCACCGGTGATAATTTTTACCATATCACCCTTTTTAATTTTTATTTTAGCCATCACAATACCTCCGGAGCTAACGATACTATTTTCATAAAATTTGCATATCGCACTTCTCTGCTTACAGGTCCAAAAATCCTTGTGCCGATAGGTTCTTTCTTAGCATCTAAAATTACAGCTGCATTATCATCAAATCGAATAAGAGAACCATTTTCACGATGGATTTCCTTTTTAGTACGAACGATCACTGCTTTAACAACCTGACCTTTTTTAATTCTTCCATTAGGCAATGCTTTTTTAACAGATGCTACAATCACATCACCAACTCTTGCATAATGTCTATGACTACCACCTAATACCTTGATGCACATAATCTCTTTTGCACCACTATTATCTGCAACAGTTAATCTTGTAAAACTCTGTATCATTACTACACTCCCACAGAAATAATATCTTTAAGCTTAAAGGCTTTACTTTTTGAAATAGGTCTGCACTCAATTGCCGTGATCACATCACCAACCTTAGCAACACCCTCTTCATCATGAATTGGATATTTCTTAAATCTTTTTACAATTTTTCTATATTTTGAATGCACAACTTTTCTCTCTACTAAGATAGTAACACTTTTCTGACCAGTCTTACTGACGACTTCACCTTGAATAAGTCTTTTATGTGGTTGTTTTTCACTCATCGCCAATCCTTAATTATTTTCTGCGGATATAGCAGTATTAATTCGTGCAATATCCTTTCTTACTGCTGCAATTTGACTAGGATTAGTTAATTGCATTGTTTTAAGCTTTAATTTTAATTCAAAAAGCTCAGCCTTTTTATCCTTTAACATTTTCTTTAACTCATTAAGATCTTTATCTTTTAACTCAGTAAATTTCATTTTCACTCTCGCTTGTCACAATTTTTGTTTTAAATGGCAATTTACTTTGCGCTAAAGCCAAAGCTTCTCTTGCAGTTGCCTCATCAATCCCAATCATTTCATATACGATTCTACCAGGCTTGATATTCATAACCCATTTTTCTACAGATCCTCTACCTTTACCCATTCTTGTTGCTAAAGGTTTGGCTGTTAATGGTTTATCTGGGAATACACGAATCCAAACTTTTCCTGCTCTCTTAATATGGCGAGTCATCGCAACCCTTGCAGATTCTATTTGTCTAGAATCAATTCTTCCATGCTCTAGAGCTTTAATTCCAATATTGCCAAACGCTAGTTGAGCACCTCTGAAAGACTTTCCTCTATTCCTGCCTTTCATCTGCTTTCTATATTTTGTCTTTTTAGGCATTAACATAATTATTGCCTCCCTTTTCTAGTTTTAGTCTTATCATTTGACTCTTCTTTTTTTTCAGGCTGAATTCCCTTTTGAAGCACTTCACCTTTAAAAATCCATACCTTAACACCAATGATTCCATAAGTTGTCATTGCTTCTGCAAAACCATAATCAATCTTTGCTCTTAATGTATGAAGAGGAACTCTCCCTTCCATATACCATTCTGTTCTTGCCATTTCAGCACCAGCAAGTCTTCCAGATACTTTGATTTTGATTCCCTTTGCACCTGATTTAATTGCACCTTGAATCACTTTCTTCATTGCTCTACGGAAAGCCACTCTTTTCTCAAGCTGTATCGCTACATTTTCAGCTGCTAATTGAGCATTTGATTGGGGTCGCTTAACTTCTTTAATATTAATAGCAACATCCTTTTTAATCAAAGCTTTAAGAGATTCTTTCACTTTTTCAATGTCTGCACCTTTTTTACCAATGATCAAACCTGGTCTTGCTGCCACAACAGTTACACGGATCTTTTTGGCCGCACGCTCAATAATAATCTCACTTACACCTGCATAATAGAGCTCTTTCTTTAAGAACTTTCTCATTTTGTGATCTTCAGCAATATTTACAGGAGTATTTTGAACACCAGGGAACCATCTTGAATTCCAGTTTCTATTGATACCTAATCTTAAACCGATTGGATTAACTTTTTGTCCCATACTTATTCCTCACCTTTTGTTGAAGTTTTTTTTGCTTTTGCATCTTTAGCATTATTCTTTACTGCCTTTTTTTCTTTTTTCCCAGTCCCAGGAGCAACTTCTACAAAAATATGAGAAGTGGGTTTTCTAATCGGAGTTGCTCGTCCCCTAGCTCTCGGCGTAAATCGACGCAACACAGGACCTGCATCAACACGACAAGACGCAATAAATACACTCTGAGCATCAAACCCGCCATTTGCTACCGCTGAAGCAACTACTTTAGAAATTATTCTTGCGGCTTTATTAGGAGTAAATTCAAGACTTGCAATTGCAAATTCGGCATTCATGCCCTGTATTTCCTTTGCAATCAACCTTGCCTTAGTAGGAGAAAGTCTAATATATCTTAGCAATGCTTTACTCATAATTACTCCTTACTTACCAATTTTCTTTTGGACACTACCCTTGTGTCCTTTAAAAGTTCTTGTTGGAGCAAACTCTCCAAGCTTATAGCCTACATGATTCTCTGTCACATAAACAGGAACAAAAACTCTGCCATTATGAACATTAAATGTCAAACCAATCATATCAGGTAAAATTGTACTGCGCCTTGACCAAGTTTTAATTGGCTTATTATCCTTCGTCTCTTTAGCTTTAATTACCTTCTTTACCAAATAATCATCAATAAAAGGACCTTTTTTCACTGATCTTGCCATTTTCTTTCCTTATTTTTTTCTTCTTGAGATAATGAGTCTATCGCTAGCTTTTTTCTTTCTAGTCTTATATCCCTTAGCCGGTGTTCCCCAAGGTGAAACAGGATGTCCACTAGAACCAGTTTTTCCTTCACCACCACCATGCGGGTGATCTACAGGGTTCATTGCACTACCTCTTGTTTGAGGACGGATACCTCGATGGCGATTTCTACCTGCTTTACCAATATTAATATTAATAAAGTCTTCATTTCCAACAACACCGATTGTAGCCATACATTCACCTAGAATATAACGCATCTCTCCACTTGGCATTCTGATAATAATATACTTACCTTCACGACCCATAACCTGAGCACTTGCTCCAGCACTTCTTGCTAATTGACCACCAGCACCAGGATGCATTTCGATATTATGAACAATGGTTCCCACAGGAATATTTTTTAATCTCATTGCATAGCCAGTCTTAATATCTAAACCTGATTCTGCTGCAAGAACGATATCGCCCACCTTAAGTCCGCTAGGCTGGATAATATAGCGCTTTTCTCCATCGGTATAATTAATAAGAGCGATTCTACAATTTCTATAAGGATCATATTCAATAGCTGCGACTCTGCCTTCAACATTAAACTTATTGCGCTTAAAATCAATAATACGATAAAGTTTTTTTGCTCCTCCCTCTCTATGGCGACTTGTGATTCTACCATTATTATTTCTTCCTGCTGAAACAGGGAGCTTTACCAAAAGTTTTTTTACACTTGCCTTTGCAGTAATATCATTAGAACTTAATCCTGACATAAATCTTCTGCTAGGCGTGTAGGGTTTATATGTTTTAATAGCCATTCTCTACTCCTTACACCGCAAGCGAATCAATCTTCGCATTTTCTGGTATTTTTACATAAAATTTCTTAAACGAACTTCTTTGACCAAGACGCCCTCTAAAACGCTTTACCTTTCCTTCTTGTTTAAGCGAATTAATTCTAAGCGGAATGAAGCCAAAATACTCCTTAAAAACTTGCTTAAGCTGATTTTTTGTCACACGGCTAGAAGTCTGAACAACCAATACACCTTCTTCTTTTAACGCTAAAGACTTTTCAGTATAAAGGATTGATTTAATATCTGTAATATCTGCCATTTTATTCTCCTTACTGATTTGCACCAACGATAGAATCAAACACTGCTTTTTCTATTACCACTGATCTGAAAGCTGCTACCAAATAAGCATTCAATTCATTTGCATCTGCAAGGTAGCAATGTTGTAAATTTCTAAAAGCAAGAAAAGTATTCTCATCGCTCATTTGTGTAACAAACAAAACACTTCTTTCATTCAAAGACTTAAACATTTTAAATGCTTCCTTTGTTTTTCCGCTTTCAATCCCAATAGAATCAACAACATAAAGCTTACTCATTTCAGCCTTTTGTTGTAAGGCAAACTCAAGCGCAAGTCTTTTTTGTTTCTTATTAACCTTGAGATTGTAGTTCCTATTATTACTAGGTCCGTGTGCTACACCACCACCTACAAATACAGGAGATGTAATGCTTCCTGCTCTCGCTCGACCACCACCTTTTTGACTCCAAGGTTTCTTTCCTCCGCCACTCACTTCGCCTCTATTTTTCGCCTTAGCACTATTATTTCGTAATGATGCCATATAAGACTTCACATAAAGATAAAGGTTATGCTCCTTAACTTCACTGTATTTTTTTGGTAAATCAATTTCACTGCTCTTTTTAAAATCTTTGTCTAATACGATTGCTTTACTCATTGTTTTTACCTTACTTTAAAATTTGGATCTTTCCATAAGCGCCAGAGAATCCGGATACAGAACCTTTTAATACCAAAACTCTGCTCTCTTTATCGAAAGAAACAATGCTATTTTGAACACTTACGGTTTCATTCCCATAATGTCCAGCCATTTTTTTACCAGGCTGCACTCGTCCTGGCCACTCTCTATTACCAATTGATCCTGGTCTTCTATGAAAACGACTTCCGTGAGCGGCAGGACCACCTTGAAAATTCCATCGTTTCATTACACCGCTAAAACCTCTACCTTTTGTCTTAAAGGTTACTTTAACACGCTTTGCATTCTCTAATGCACTTACATCTAAATCACCTGCCTCAGAGTTAGAAACTTGAAGAGTTGCAAAACGATTAAATTCCTTACTAAGATTATATTTCTTCTGTTGGCCTTCAATTGCCTTATTCAGTGCCTTACCCTTAGCATAAGCTACCAATGCTCTGTTATTTTCATACACTTGACACACTTTCACATTCAAAACTCTTAAAAGAGTAACGGCCTGACTCTTCGTGTCAATGGTTCTTGTCATTCCGATTTTTTCTACTAAAAATTCCATAGGTATTCCTTATTTGCCCATTTGTGTAACTTCTACATCCACTTCTGGGGCCAAATCTAATTTCATCAAGCTATCTACAGTATCAGGTGTAGCCGACATAATATCGATGATTCTACTATGCACTCTAATCTCAAACTGCTCTCTAGAATCTTTATTGATATGTGGAGAACGCAAGACTGTATATCGTCTGTTTCTCGTTGGTAATGGGATTGGTCCTTTGATGTCAGAACCTGTTCGTTTTACTGCCTCAACAATCGCAGCAACAGATCGATCTAAAACCCTATGATCATAGGCCTTTAACTTTAATCTAATTTTTTCCATAATAAAATTCCTTAAAAAAGAACTCATCGTTTTGACGATGTTCTACCAAAAATTGGATTGAAAATTCTACTATAAAAAGCTATCAAAATCAATATTATCGGGGAAATTTCAGGTAGGATATATAAAATATTTTCCTTTTTAAAAGGAAAAATAAAAAAAAATAGAATCATCAGAATTAATTATTATTATCAATCCACTCTTGATATTATAAAAAATTGTTACTATCTTCATTTACAAGAGGCAATCTTTAAATCAACCAAATACTGCATCTTAATAAATACAAGCATGAATACAACTCAGATAAAAATGATCTTGTTTAAAGATTAAGCAAGAACTAAAATCATCAAACCCCTCAGAACATAATACACTATAATCTAATGACTCTATAGATAAAAGACTTTTTAAGAGCTTTTCTCTTTTTAATAAATTTATATTGAAATATGTTTAGTCTATTAGCTATCCTTTAAAGACGCGTCTAAAAATAGCATCAACATTCTTAGTATAGTAATCATACTCAAAACACTCTCTTATTTTTGATTCTTCTATTAGATTTAAAAGATCTTTATCTTCTAGTAAATATTGCAAAAATAAGCTATCTCCAGCTTCATTGATCACTTGTTTTCCCTCTCCTAAACTTTGCCAAACTTTCATCGCATTTCTCTGTACGATTTTATAGGCTTCCTCTCGCTTTATTCCTTTTTTAGGCAACTCAAGCAAAATTCTTTGCGAAAATACAAGCCCTCCTGTTAAATTTAAATTTCTTAGCATATTTTTTGGATAAACCACAAGATCTTGAATAAGCTGAGAAAGTCGAGTGAGCATAAAATCTGTTGTAATAAAACTATCAGGTAAAATAAATCTTTCAACACTCGAATGACTAATATCTCTTTCGTGCCATAATGCGACATTCTCCATAGCAGGCATAGCATAGGATCGAATCATACGACAAAGGCCCGTGATATTTTCTGATAATACAGGGTTGCGTTTATGGGGCATTGCCGAGCTTCCTTTTTGACCTTCGCTAAAAAACTCCTCTGCCTCATAAATTTCAGTTCTTTGAAAATGCCTAATAGCAACAGCAATTTTTTCACAACTACTCGCCAATAAAGCTAAATCACTCATTAATCGCGCATAACGATCTCTTTGAATCACTTGATTACTCACGGGTGCAGGCTTAAGTCCTAAATCTTTACAAACCAACTCCTCAAGCTCAATAGGAGTATGAGCCAAATTTCCCATTGCTCCACTCAACTGCCCTACGGAAATCACCTCCATTGTGGCTTCTAATGCCTTAAGGTGACGCCCTATTTCATCATACCAAACTGCACAAACAAGACCAAAGGTAATAGGCTCTCCATGGATACCATGACTACGGCCAACCATTAAAGTATATCGGTGTTCAAAAGCTCGTCTTTTAATTGCCTCTTGAAGTTTTTTTACATCTTGAATAATTATTTTTAGGCTATCTCGCATCTGCAAAGCAACAGCCGTATCAATACAATCACTTGAAGTAATCCCATAGTGAAACCATCGCGACTCTTCACCAAGAGATTCTGCTACACTGGTTGTAAAAGCAATCAGATCGTGCTTTGTAATGGCTTCAATCTCATCAATGCGAGCTATATTAAACTTTGCGTTTTTACAAATTTTTTCACAATCTTCATCAGGAATTAACCCTAGCTGATTCCAACCTCGAACCAATGCTTTTTCAACCTCTAACCACGCACTGTATTTTGCTTCCAAGCTCCAAAGCTTTTTCATTTCATCTCTAGCATATCGCTCTACCACAATATCTCCTTAAGTCTTCTCCTATCTTAAGACTTAAATTAAGATTTTTTGAGATTAATGGCCTCTTTCATTAAATCATCTCCTGTGCTAAAAGCCTTTGCATTCATTGAATAACCTCTTTGCATCAATATGAGATTTGTCAGCGCATTTGTTACATCTGTATTACTTGTCTCAAGATAGTGATGCAATATTTTACCAAATTTTAAATGTCCTTTACTTTTCTCATCCCACCCAAGAATCGCATTTCCAGAAAGACTTTTAGCCGCACCATCATTTCCTACTGATTGCGCTATTTCAAAAAGATTTCCTCCCACATTTCTTAAGCCTTGATCATTGACAAAAGCAGCAATGCCTATTCTTCCTATTGCCGTATCCTGTCCATTATCAAAATGAAGTCTAATGATCCCATCTTGATCAATTTTAAGATCTGTAAATTTACCCTCTGGCTTACCATCAGTATCTGTCTTTAATAAATTAGAATCCTGATAATTGAAATTTGTTGTCTTTTGATCCTTAGCTCCGACATAAGAATAAGCAATTTTATGATCTTCAAAATCAAGCTCTAGAGTTGGAGCTTTTGCCTGATTATTATCAAAATCTAGAGTAGATTCCACAAAATTTTTACTCACCATTTCCTTGCCGTCTTTATCAAAAATAGCACTCCGAGTCTCCCAATGTTGTCCATTTTTGTTTGTTTTATCTGCAGTTTGGGTTAAAAAATATTTAGTTTGGAGAATAAATTTTTTTCCATCTTTATCAAAAACAGCAACATTTGTTGTGTGTGCCCCCAAATAGATAGGATCTGTTTCTTGATGATCTCCTGGCTTCATCGGCAAATCAATGATATTTAATCCTAAAGCATTTGCTAACTTTCCGCCTAAATCTAAATGGATAGGTGCACTATTATTCGGTTGCCTGATCTCAAATTTCATAGGCTTTATTACCGCACCGCCAGAATCACGAGCAACATCAAAATCTAAGCCTGTTTTAGTTTTAAACAACCCCTTTAGATCTCCAAATGTTCGGAATTCATTATTATCAACACCACGATCTCCATACTTAAAAACAAATTCTTTTGGATCACTTTGTTCGCTTGTTTTAATCCTAATTCTAATATCGTTATTCACTCTCGCATCAAGACTTTGTTTAGCGGAATCAAAAAGTGCATTCATGTCAAGTTTTTCAAGCTGATCCTCTTTTATTTTTCCATTCTCATCAAGCAAGAATTCATCAAGAGCAACAGAATTTTTTGTCGCATTTAAATTAAGAGCAATATCTACTTTTTTAGTTTCTACGGGTTGATAACTGATATCTTGAGGAATTTGTATAGGTTTTAACTCCCCTTTACTTAAAGCTTTCATATCCTCTTCTTCAGTGGTTTCATTTGTCAATACAGAACCTTTAATTTTACCTAAATCTACCCCATAAACATACATTCCGCCAGAAGTAACAAGATACCCATCAGCATCACGGCTAAAAGACCCATCTCGGGTAAAATAACTTTCTTGATTCCCTTGACCATCTCCACCAATTTCAATTTTTCCATTTTGATTTTTACCGACAACAAACCAACCCTTTCCTGTGTAAGCCATATCAAAATCGCCATCACTCTGCTTTAAATTTCCATTTTTTGTTGAAATTGCATTGCTTGATACGCTTGAACCATAGTTCATATCACTATTTACAGTCGTATTTGATGTGGAGTCTAAATGTTGGCTTAAAAGAGTTTTAAATTCTGGAATACTCTCCTTATAGCCAATCGTATTTACATTTGCAATATTATTTGAAATACTATCAAGCCCAAACTGATGGGTTTTGATCCCGCTGTATGAGTTTAAGATTGTATTGTTCATTATTTTTCCTTAAAAACTAGCTTGCGATTGTCTCTTGATTTTCTCTTTTTAGAGGCATTGCAGCATTTAAAGAATTTGTTTCCTCTGCTTCTTTTGGCTCTTGTTGTTTCTCAGCAATTTCCATACCATTTTCACGAGAATCTATTTCTTTTGCTTGATTTTGCTTAGCTTCTACTTGAAAATCCTCATCTTTTGCCTCCTCTTCTAATCTGGCATTATCTTTTAAGGCATTTGATTCTTCGCTGGCTTTTGAAACAGCTGATTTAATTTGAGCCACGCTTACATTTCCACGAGAATATGCTTTGTCTTTATCATAAAATTCAATAGCACTATCCATAGGCAAAATCATTGCGCCCATCTTAATCATAGGCTTTCCTTTATCAAAAACAATACTCTCTACTTCACCTCTTCCCACCCTTGCTTGGTGATACTGATTTGTTTTTTGACTTAAATTATATTCTGCTCGGATATCATAAGTTCCATCAGGAACACGCTCTCCTTTACTATCAAGACCATTCCATTTGAAAGCAATATATCCACTTTGACCACCTTTACCTTCTATAGGTAATGTTGTTACAAGATTTTTATTATGATCAAAAATTTGAATGGTTGGTTTTCCTGCATTTTCTTGAATTGGTTCATCAAAATATAGGGCAAAATTAACTTCACCATTCCCTTGAATTTGCACACCATTAACATCTGTTTCAGCTATTTTACCAATCATAGAAACCGCATTAAGCGCACTGATTTGAGCAAGATAAGAATTTGAATTTATACTTTGATCCATTCCTTTATCAAGCTTTTCTAATGTCTTTTTCAAATCAGTTTGAAACCCTTTTAAAGCATCATTGGTTTCCTTGGTGGATTTCATAGCTGAAGCGACTTCTTTCATTGTCTTTTTATTTTCTTCTTGCATCTCTACTTGTGTTAATTGTGCAGTCTGTGTGATGATTTTATCTGTCTCCATTGGTGCCGTCGGATCTTGATTTTTTAATTGCTCTAAAAATAATTTCATAAAAGCATCTTTATCTAGGCCATTTGCAATTTTTGGTGCTTCTTTCTTTTTAGCCTCTTGAGCAGCTTTTGCACCCGTTACTTCTGCAAGATCAATCGCCATAATCAGCTCCTTTTCTAGATGTATTTTGGCAACACAATTTCCATACTATCAAATGTTGCATCCGTGAGATGGTTTATCTCGTTATAGGCTTGTAAGCCATTTTTATTCCTTTTTTGTTTACCTTGTTCTCCATTTCCGCGATTTTCTTGATTGCTTTGAGAAGAAAAACTCATATCCACTTGACTAAAACCAAGGTTTTGTAAATTCTGGCGTAACTCATCTTGATTTTGAGCAAAAAGAGTGATGGCTTGTGCATTTGAAGTGATTGAAACTTGCAAATCCTTTCCACGCTGAGTTAAGGTTAATTCAATTTTCCCCAATTCTTTTGGATTAAGATCAAGAGATAAACGACTAATTGGGGGCTTATAGTTTTTGATACTTTCTTTAATTTGTTGAGCAAAACTAGCTATTCCTGCACGAACAGCGGTAGTTTTTTCATCAATATTCCTTGATTGCATTGCTTGAATTGGATCAAGATTTTTCTTCAATTCCATATGGTTTTCTTTCTTTATCTTTTCTAAATCAGGATTTTTTTCACTCTTTTCATCTTTTTCAGCTAACAAATCTTTTAAAATTTGTCTCTCTAAAATCTCCTGAGATTGCGGTAAATTTTGAATTTTTGGTGCAATCTCAAGAGAATGATTTTTAACCAGATCTTGATTTATGATTTTATTTCCATCTGCTAATGCAGACTTTACACTCGACTTTTCTGATCCTCTTTTTGTTTTTTTACCCATCAGTTCACGGAGTTTTTTTTCTTCATCAACAGATGACTTTTTATTTTTAATCGTTTCATTATCTGCAATTGCCTTAGCGACAACAGAAGAAACTAGAATGCTATTCTTTAGAGTTTTTTTTTAAGATCACTATTTTCAGTTTTTAAGCCATTTTGAACTTCTTTATTTTCTTCTTTAATTCCAAATCTTTCAAAAACCTCTCTATAAGCATCATTACGACGCTGATTACGCACATTTGCTTCTGTTATATTTTTAGGCAATGTTTTTCCGCGATTAATCACAGCGATCTTTTCTGACTTTTCAAATTTATACTCAAAATCTTGAGTTTTAGCATTTTTTCTCTCCATCAGATCTTTTGAGCTTACTTCTCGAAGTGCTTGTGCCAAAGGATCACTTATTTGAGTGGTTTTTGGTTTTAATTTCTGAGACAATAAAGCTTGAGTTCCGATGGCTTGAGGTTTATGATCTTCATTGATATGTGAATCATCTTCATTTTGGATTTTTAAATTTTCTGCCTGAAGATTTTTATCATCAGCCATTTTTTTAACATCCTGAAGCGTTTTTTGCTGATTTGGATCTTGAGACATTCTGGATTGGAGTGTCTGATTTTGAGAATCTTGAATTTGATGAGCTTCGCCCTTAAGTGCGTCAGAAGAATTTTTTGTTGTATCTGGCAAAATCTTAGAGGCTTCTTCTGCGGTATTTGTATGATTAGGGATAGATTTTTCCTGTTTTTTTACTTGATTTTGATCCTGAGCAATAGGAGTATCCAAAGAACTATTTGTTTTTTCTTTTTTATCACTACTTTTTGATGACTTCTCTTGTTCTTCTTGAATTGTCTTTGCCTTTTGCTCAATCAACTTTTGAAAACTCTCTTGTTCTTTTTTTACTGCATCTTGACTTTGAGCTCTTTTATCCTGAACAGGAGAAATGCTTTTTTCCAAATCATTTGAAATGCTACTTACCATATCTCAAACCTCGAATCACTAAATATTTTTACCTAACCTACAAGCAAAAATAGTTCCAAAAAAACAAATCCAACTCTCTATATTTTTATTCTAAAAATTTAATGGTTTTTTTAGAATCTTTTATATAGAATTATCAAATTACTATTTATCCTAACATTAAAGGCAAGACCTTATGCAACAAATCAGAAATATTGCTGTTATAGCACACGTAGATCATGGGAAAACTACCCTAGTAGATGGACTTTTAAAACAATCTGGAACTTTTGGAGAAAGAGAACAAGTTGATGAAAGAGTAATGGATAGCAATGATCTTGAAAGAGAAAGAGGAATCACAATATTATCCAAAAACACGGCAATCAACTATAAGGGAACAAAAATCAACATCATTGATACACCTGGACACGCAGATTTTGGCGGTGAAGTTGAACGCGTTCTCAAAATGGTAGATGGAGTATTGCTCCTTGTTGATGCTCAGGAAGGAGTAATGCCTCAAACAAAATTTGTTGTAAAAAAGGCTTTGAGTTTTGGAATCCGACCAATTGTCGTTGTTAATAAAATTGACAAACCTGCAGCAGAGCCTGATCGAGTAGTTGATGAGGTATTTGATTTATTTGTAGCTATGGGAGCAAATGATGAACAACTTGATTTTCCTATTGTCTATGCAGCAGCAAGAGATGGCTATGCAATTAAAAATCTTGATGATGAAAAAAAAGATTTACAACCATTATTTGAAGCCATCTTAGAATATGTGCCATTACCAAGTGGTAGCATAGATTCTCCATTGCAAATGCAAATTTTTACTCTAGACTATGATAACTATGTTGGAAAAATTGGTATTGCTCGTGTTTTTAATGGCAAGGTTAAAAAAGGTGAAAATGTACTTTTAGCAAAAGGCAATGGTCAAAAAGAAGCTGGAAAGATCACAAAACTCATCGGTTTTATGGGACTTGCAAGAACAGAAATTGAAACAGCTCAAGCAGGTGATATTGTTGCCATAGCTGGTTTTAGTGCAATTGATGTAGGCGATTCTATTGTTGATCCAAATAACCCAATGCCACTTGATCCAATGCATTTAGAAGAACCTACAATGAGTGTTTATTTTGCAGTCAATGATTCTCCTCTAGCAGGACTTGAAGGAAAACATGTTACAGCAAATAAAATCAAAGATCGCCTTTTAAGAGAAATGCAAACCAATATTGCTATGCGTTGTGAAGAAATGGGTGAAGGTAAATTTAAGGTATCAGGTCGCGGGGAATTACAAATCACTATCTTGGCTGAAAATCTCCGACGAGAAGGTTTTGAATTTTCAATCTCCAGACCTGAAGTAATTATCAAAGAGGAAAATGGGGTAAAACTAGAGCCTTTTGAACACCTTGTGATTGATACTCCTCAAGACTTTAGTGGCACAATTATTGAGAGATTAGGACGAAGAAAGGCTGAAATGAAGGCTATGAATCCTATGGGAGAAGGCTACACAAGACTTGAATTTGAAATTCCAGCACGAGGGTTGATAGGTTATCGTAGTGAATTTTTAACCGATACTAAAGGCGAAGGGGTAATGAATCATTCCTTCTTAGAGTTCCGCCCTTATAGTGGAACTGTAGAATCTCGCAAAAATGGTGCCTTGATTTCAATGGAAAACGGAGAAGCCACTGGATTTTCGCTTTTTAATATCCAAGATCGTGGTGTTTTATTTATTGCTCCACAAACTAAAGTTTATGTAGGAATGATCATTGGAGAACATAGTCGAGACAACGATCTTGATGTTAATCCTATTAAATCAAAGCATCTCACTAATATGCGTGCAAGCGGAAGTGATGATGCTATTAAATTAGTGCCTCCTAGAGATTTAACTCTTGAAAGAGCATTAGAATGGATTGAAGATGATGAAATTTTAGAAATTACTCCTCAAAATATCCGTATCAGAAAAAAATATCTTGATCCAAATGAACGAAAAAGAATGAGTAGAAAATAAAATCAAATAACTCATATTTTTAATTTTTTAAACTAATTTTAATCTTAAAATAAAGGACAACTATGAAAAATTATTTTTTAGAAGCACTTCATTTTCGATTTGCGTGCAAAAAATTTGATATTACTAGAAAAATTTCAGATGAAAATTTTAATTTAATTCTAGAGGCAGGACGCCTTAGTCCCAGCTCTTTTGGATTAGAACAAACAAGATTTATTGTCGTGAAAACTCCAAAAATCCGCGAGGAAATGCGTCCATTGTGTTGGAATCAATCTCAAATCACTGACTCTAGTCATCTTGTTATTTTAACTTCACAAATTGCTAATCTTCATTCAGAAAGCGATTATGCAACCCGTATGTTTAAAAAGAGAGTAGGAGATGATAAAGAGAAGCTCAAAGCCTATAAGGATGAAAGATATAATAATTTTTTAGAGCAAAATCACTACACTGAATGCCAAAATATTTTTCAATGGAGTGCAAGACAAGCTTATATTGCAGCAAGTTCAATGATGAATATGGCAGCCTTTTTAAAAATTGATAGCTGTGCAATAGAAGGATTTGAGAAAAAGGCTTTGGAATCTTTTTTAAAAATTGATACCTTTAAAGAGCAAATTGCTCTATTAATTGCTTTTGGTTATAGGGATCCAAGTCAAAGTAAGCGTTCTTCAAGACTCCCACTAGATGAACTTGTTAGAACACTTTGATACAAGGAGGGAAAATGATCACGGTTATAAAACGAAGTGGCAGAGTTGAGCCATTAGATATTACTAAAATTCATAAATACACTTCAAGTGCTGTTAAAGATCTCAGTGGAGTTAGTCAAAGTGAATTAGAAGTTGGTAGCAAACTTTATTTTCGTGATGGAATTACCACCGAAGAAATTCAACAAACCCTCATTAAAACCGCTGTCAATAAAATTGATATTGACCAGCCAAATTGGACTTTTGTAGCAGCAAGACTCTTTCTCTATGATCTCTATCATAAAGTGAGTGGTTTTACAGGCTATAAACATTTAAGGGATTATTTTGAAAAGGGTGAGAGTGAAGGTAAAATTGTCAAAGGATTGAAGGAAAAATTTGACCTTGATTTTCTTAATGAACATATTCGTACAGATCGTGATTTACAATTTAATTATCTTGGTGTAAAAACTCTTTTTGATCGCTATTTGCTTAAAGACAAAAACAATAAGCCCATTGAATTGCCTCAACATATGTTTATGGCAATTGCAATGTTTTTAGCACAAAATGAAAAAGATGCAAATTACTGGGCTGTAGAGTTTTATAATGTTATCTCAAAATTTGAAGTTATCACTGCAACTCCTACTCTAGCAAATGCACGCACTCCTCGACATCAACTTAGCTCTTGCTATATTGGAAGCACTCCAGATAATATTGAAGGGATTTTTGATGCTTATAAAGAAATGGCTCTTCTATCAAAATATGGCGGTGGTATCGGCTGGGATTATTCTTGTGTAAGAGGATTAGGAAGTTTTATTGATGGGCACAAAAATGCTGCTGGAGGAGTTATACCTTTTCTTAAAATCACAAATGATATTGCCATTGCTGTTGATCAACTTGGCACAAGAAAAGGAGCGATTGCAACTTATCTAGAAGTTTGGCATACAGATGTACAAGAATTCATAGACTTGAGAAAAAATAGTGGCGAAGAAAGAAGAAGAACGCATGATTTGTTCCCTGCTTTATGGATATGCGATCTTTTTATGAAGCGTGTAGAAGAAAATGGCTTATGGACTCTTTTTGATCCCTACCAATGCAAAGAATTAACACAACTTTATGGAAAAGCCTTTGAAGACAAATACATTCAATTAGAATCAGATCCCAATGTTCTAAAAGAACAAATTAGCGCTAAAGAATTGTGGAAAAAAATCCTAACCAACTATTTTGAAACAGGCTTACCTTTCTTATGTTTTAAAGATAATGCAAATCGTGCTAATCCAAATGCGCACGCTGGAATTATTCGTAGCTCCAATCTTTGTACTGAGATTTTTCAAAACACAAACCCAAATCATTATCGTATTGAAGTGGAGTTTGAAGATGGCTCAAGCCAACTCTTTGAAGAAGAAGAAAAAGTCATCACTGATGTTGGAATAGAAAAAAAGGCAAACAAAATCACAAGCCTAGATTCTTTACAAGGAAAAAAAGTTTTTATGACTCAACGCGTCAGAGAAGATGGAAATACTGCTGTCTGCAATCTTGCAAGCATTAATCTCAGTCGTATTAATACTCAAAAAGATATTAACCGAGTTGTGCCCATTGCAATCAGAATGCTAGATAATGTAATTGAGCTTAATTTTTACCCTAATCGCAAAGTCAAAGTAACCAATTTAGCAAATCGCGCTATCGGATTAGGACTTATGGGAGAAGCTGAAATGCTTGCCACTTCTAGAATTCAATGGGGCAGTCAAGAACATTTTGAAAAAATTGATGCAATTATGGAATCCATTAGCTATAACGCAATCTTAGCAAGCTCTGAACTTGCAGTTGAAAAAGGAGTGTATCCTCAGTTTGAAGGATCAAACTGGAGTAAAGGGATTTTTCCAATTGATGTGGCCAATAAAGAAGCATGCAAACTGGTAGATAGAGGCGGGCTCTTTAATACAGATTATGATTGGGACAAACTTCGAGAAAAAATCAAAAAAGATGGTATGAGAAATGGTTATCTAATGGCTATTGCGCCAACAAGCTCTATTTCTATTCTCGCAGGAACAACTCAAACAATAGAACCTATTTATAAGCGTAAATGGTATGAAGAAAATCTCAGTGGTATGATCCCTGTTATTGCTCCAAAACTTGATCTTGACTCTTGGCATTTTTATACTCCTGCCTATGATCTTGATCAACGCATTATTATCAAAGCAGCGGCAATACGCCAAAAGTGGATTGATCAAGGTCAAAGCACTAATATTTTTATCAAACTTGATGGAAATGCCTCTATTAAAAATCTACACGAAATCTATATGCTTGCGTGGAAACTTGGGCTAAAATCAACCTACTATCTAAGAAGTGAAAGTCCAGAAGCAAGAGAAGATATCGCGGATCGATCAATGGAATGTGAAAACTGCCAATAGCTTCTGTGAGAAGCTATGCCTCAGCCTAGCCCGATCAATAAGATCGGCACTCCTTTAACATCATCTTAAAGCCATCAACTGCCTTTGAAACCACCTCTTTGTCATCAGTTTGAAATAAAATCTCATAGTTATTCTCAAAGGCATTCTTACTCCAATTTGCAGACCCAAATAAAACCATTTGATGATCGATAATTGCAAGCTTTTGATGCATAATACCATGATAATTATGTTTAGAAGGCCTACCTCTCAAAACACAAACTTGAATATTTTTCAAGGAAGCAAGATAACCGATTGTGGAGTAATGATTTTTTATATTTGATTCTTCATCATAAATGATATAAATTTTTACTCCCGATCTTGCACGATCACGCAATACCTTAGCAATTTCTTTATTAGTAAAACTATAAATACTAATTTCAATCTGATGTCTTGCGGATGCCAGTGCATTTTTAAGAGCAGATATTCCAGCAACCTGTTCATACGGCATAAAGAAAAGCTGACTTTTTGAAAAAATAAAAGCTGTTGTCAATAAAGTTAGAAATACAAAACGCATAAAAATTCCATAATAAATAATGTGTGTTATAATTCTACAAAAAATCTTTTGAAAATATAGTGGTGTGAATCTTGGAAATCTATCTCTTTTGTAAAGACCCTTTGGTGGTTAAGATTATTGAAAATAGCGTAAAAAATATACACGCGCCATTTTATGTATTTGAAAATTTTGATCCCTTATTTGTTAATAAAGAAACGCCAAAAGATCAAATTGTTGCCTTTTATGATGACAGTATTCCTAATATTTCTGGCATTCCTCACACAGGCTATACAAAAATTCTACTATATAAGAAAAAAAATCAACCTATAAAAGGTTTTGATCACTATATCAGAAAACCTTTTCTTCCTACAGAAATACTAGAATTTATCAAAACACAGGCTCCTGATTTATCTATCACTCCTCAAAACAACACCGAGCAAGACTTTTTCAAAAAACCTTTGCTCAATACAGAAGATGAAGATGATGATCTTAATTTAAAACTTCTACCCAGTGAATTGATGAGCGAAACACCAACTAAACAACAAAGCCCTAACGCCTTTGAAAAAACTCAAGAAATCTTTGACTCCACAAGCTCACTACAAGTTCCAGAACTAGAAAATCCAAATCCAAATACCGACATTTCACAAGAAAATTTTATCGATTTTGAAGACATATTCCCCAAACAAGAACAAGAACAAGAACAAGAACAAGAACAAGAACAAGAACAAGAACAAGAACAAGAACAAGA
>X103_Eurasian_Blackcap__coassemble_184_pt1 | contig 48810 bp, 49 predicted proteins | sample X103_Eurasian_Blackcap__metabat2_low_PE_003 | metagenome-assembled genome bin X103_Eurasian_Blackcap | reverse complement strand
TTATATCTCAAGTAGTATTGATAATCTTATGCGAGGAGCAAGCAGTTCAGCCGTTGTGAATGCAAATTTAATGTATGGCTATCAAGAAACTCTCGGTATTCCCTTAATGGACTAATAATGAAGCCACCCAAATCTTCTAAGAATAGATTTTATCATTTACAAGATTTGCCAGAGATACAAGATGGAGCTGTTTTTTTGGCAGATTCTCATTTTTTTCCAAACGATCAGAAAGCTCATCGACTTTTTGATCAATGGCTAGAACATCCTCCATCACAGATTTTTTTAATGGGCGATATTTTTCACCTTCTTATTCCGCATATTTCTTCAAGCCTAAAAGAACATAAAACTCTTTTATACAAAATCAATTCTTTGAGCCAAAAGACACAACTCTTTTATTTTGAAGGAAATCACGATTTTGGTTTTTCGCATCACCATCTTCCTCACGCATTTCTTTATCCGCGTATCCTCCAGCCAGCTTCTTTTAAATTTCAAGATCAAGTTTTTCTCTTAGCTCATGGAGATCTTTTTATCAGTTGGTTTTATGAGTTTTATATTCAATCTATTTCTTCAGCGCCTTTCTTAAGTTTTTTTCGCATTTTGGATTATTTAACTTTTGGAAAGCTTTATCAAAAAATTGCCCAAAAAGTTTTTAAAAAACCAATCAAACCACTTGTTCCTTCACAGCATTTTATTTCAAATCGAATCAATCAATATCAATCGCATTGCCAAGGGATAGAATTTAACCAAATTCTTGAAGGACATTTTCATTCTGATTTAAATCATTTTTCTCCAACCATCCAATATACCGCTATTCCATCTTTTTTTTGTCAAAAAAGTTATCTTCAAATTACAAAAAATGGATTTTATAGATTATTTTGAGTTTCAATTAGGTAAAATACAAAAAACAAAGTAGGTTACACCATGGATGAAATGCAAGAAATAATCGAAGATTTTTTAATCGAAGCTTCGGAAATGACAGATCAATTAGATCAGGATCTCATTGAACTTGAAAATAAGCCAAAAGATCTTGAACTTCTGAATCGCATTTTTAGAGTTGCTCATACTATTAAAGGTTCAAGTTCTTTTCTCAATTTTGATATCCTCACTAGTTTAACCCACAATATGGAAGATGTTCTCAATAAAGCTCGTCGAGAAGAACTCATCATCACTCCAGATATCATGGATGTCATTTTAGAATCAATTGATCTGATGAAATCTCTTTTAAAGTCAATCCAAGAGACAAAAAGCGATCAGAATAGCGGAGTAGATATTAGCGAATGCGTTAAAAAACTGCAGGATATATCTAACTCAAACCAAATTGCAACCAAAGATTCACAAAAAGATAACAGGGAACAAAAAAACGATAAAAAAGAAGAAAAGAAGACAAAACAATCTTCTAAAAAAACCGCAAAGAGTGAAGTAAAAACAGAGCAAGAATCACAAAAAAGTGAAGATGAAATTGAAAAAGAAATAGCACGACTTCTTGCTGAACGCCAAAATGAAGATAAACAAAAACGCTTAGCCAAGAAAGCGGCTCAAGAAAAAGCTTCTTCTCAAGATTCAGCAAAAAACAAAACTCCTGAAGAACATAAAAATAGCACCATTGAACAAACTGTTCGTGTTGATGTTAAACGACTTGATAATCTGATGAATCTCATTGGAGAGCTAGTACTAGGAAAAAATCGTCTCATAAGAATTTATCGCGATATAGAAGAGCGGTATGATGGAGATAAAATTCTTGAAGAATTCAATCAAGTTGTCTCATCAGTTTCTATGGTTACCACAGATTTACAGCTTGCTGTGATGAAAACCCGTATGCTTCCTATCAGCAAGGTTTTTAATAAAATTCCTAGAATGGTTCGCGACCTCGGAAGAGAACTGAATAAAAATATAGAATTAATTATCGAGGGAGAAGAAACCGAACTTGATAAATCAATTGTTGAAGAAATTGGTGATCCACTTGTTCATATCATTAGAAATTCTTGTGATCACGGGATTGAAACCCCAGAAACTAGAGAACTCAAAGGCAAACCACCTGTTGGAACCATCAAGCTCAGTGCCTATAATGAAGGCAATCATATAGTGATTAAAGTTGCTGATGATGGAAAAGGTTTAAACGCAAATATTCTAAAGCAAAAGGCATTAGAAAAGCTTCTTATCACAAGTCGTGAAGCTGAAAATATGAGTGATAAGGAAGCATATAACCTTATCTTTAAACCTGGCTTTTCAACAGCCTCAGCAATCACAAATGTTTCTGGGCGCGGTGTGGGAATGGATGTTGTAAAAACAAATGTGGAGCAACTTAACGGAATGATAGAAGTGGAATCTGAGCCCGATCAGGGAATGTCATTGAAGTTAAAAATTCCTCTCACTCTTGCTATCATTCAAGCTTTACTTGTCGCTGCCCAAGAAGAATACTATGCCATTCCTCTTTCTTCTGTTCTTGAAACCGTAAGGGTTTCTCAAGATGAAATCTATACGATTGATGGAAAAAGTGTCCTTAGACTTCGTGATGAGGTGCTCTCTTTAGTTCGCCTTGCGGATATTTTTCAAATACCTTCAGCCATTGAATCAAGCAAAGAAGTCTATGTTGTTATTATCGGTTTAGCTGAGCAAAAAATTGGAATTATTGTTGATTATCTCATCGGTCAAGAAGAAATTGTTATTAAATCCTTAGGCTATTATCTCAAAGGAATTAATGGAATTGCTGGTGCAACCGTTAGAGGTGATGGAAAAATCACATTAATTGTTGATGTTCCTGCGATGATGGAAATGGCTAAAGATGTCAAAGTTAGCATCAATCAGCTGATGAATGAGGCTAATCTGGCCAATGCAAAACAAAAACCTAGCGATTATTGCATTCTTATCATTGATGATAGTCTTACAGATAGAAATATGATTAAAAGACTCTTATCTCCGCTTGGTATCAGCATTACTGAAGCAACCAATGGACTTGAAGGGCTTGAAATTCTTAAAAATAACGATAAGCGTTTTGACGCGATTTTAGTTGATATCGAAATGCCAAAAATGGATGGTTACACTTTTGCATCAGAGATGCGTAAATTCAATAAATTTAAAAATTTACCGCTCATTGCCCTTACGAGCAGATCAAGCAAAACCGATAGAATGCGTGGAGTAGAATCTGGTATCACTGAATACATAACAAAACCCTGCACTCAAGAATATCTCATAAGCGTTGTAAGTCGTAATATCAACCTGATAATCACAGGAGAGAACAATGAATAAAAATCAACTCAAAGAAATCTTTGAATCTCAGAAAAATCACTATGTCCAAGACACAAAAGAAAATAGCTTAGAAGATGAATTACAAGTCATTGGATTTGTGGTAGGCAATGAGGAATTTGCTGTGCCAATTCTTAATGTTCTTGAAATTGTCAAACCTATTGATTATACTCGTGTGCCAGGAACACCTGAATATGTGCTTGGGGTTTTTAATCTTAGAGGAAATGTTTTTGCTTTGATTGATTTGCGACTTAAATTTGGACTTGCTCCTACTAAAATGGACAAGAATACCTGCTATCTTGTCATCAAACACGAAGATATGATCGCAGGATTTGTAATCGATCGATTAACCGAGGCATTGAGATTTAAAAAATCAAATATTGATCCAATTCCTGATGGAATTAATGAAAAAGAAGATTTAATGGTAGGCGTCGGAAAACAAGATGACAAAATCATTACTATTTTAAAAATAGAGAATCTGTTGAAGAAAGCTTTTTGATGCGCTTTTTTTCTTTTTTTATAATAAGCGCAGCTTTATGGGCTTGGGCATATTTTCATACGCCAGATATCCCTTCCTTTAAAATCTCCTCAGATCCTATCCAGTCATTTTCAATTTACAATCCTGATTTAAAAGTTCCTATGCCTCCAGTCAAAATGGTTCATTCAAGCACAATGGCAGCCCTCAAAGATCCACACGAAATTTTATTGGCCTATTTTGGTGGAAGCCGAGAAGGTGCTAAAGATTGCAATATCTATGCCAATCTAATACAACAGGCACATTATAGTGATGCTTTTATACTCCTAGATCGCCAAAGATTAATGCGCGATAGCAAGGAATATATCAAAAAGATAGGCAACCCTGTTTTATTCTATTTTAATGGAACTATCCATCTTTTTGTTGTTGGTGCTAGTCTTGGTGGATGGGCTACAAGTAAAATCTATCACTATACCTTAACACAAAATGATACTTCAACAACAAAACCTTTCATTCTACACTATCAAAAAGAAATTCCTATGAGTCCATTTTTAAATCTAAGCACATTGGTTAGAACGCGACCTCTGTTTATTTCTTTTGAAAATGATCCAGGTTTTATCCTCCCTGTTTATCACGAAATGGCTCAAAAATATGCCTTGCTCACCTTTTTTGATTCTTCTGGAAAACTTATCGGTTTCTTTAAACCTAATTCTGCGACAGGTCTCCTCCAACCTACAATCACACCTTTGAACCAAACAGAATATATGCTTGCTTTCCGATCTCACAAAAAAGCTAATGATACTCTCTTTACTCAAATTTGTCGAAATGATTTTTCTTGTGCCCCCTTAAAAAAAAGTAATCTAAAAAATCACGATAGCTCACTTAATCTGGTTTCTTATCAAAAATCACTCTATCTTATCTATAACCCCTCCACTCTGGCTCCTCGAGAAAAACTAGCCATTGCAAAAAAAGAGTGGGGGGGGGGGACTAATTTTATGCCTCTCACTACCCTTGCTAAAGCAACAAATCAATTTGGGGAAGCAAGCTATCCCACAAGCCTTGTGATTGGTCCTCAAGTGATTATCAGCTATACTCAAGATAGAAAATCCATTCGTCTTTTAAAAATTGATCTCAATAAACTCTCCTCAACAACACACAGGAAAACTAATGATTGATCACTACTTGCTTACCTTGCCTATACTTGCACTTCTTTGTCTTATATTTTCTAAAAAAAGCTTACTCTATCCTTTGATGATTGTTATGGTTTTTGTCTTAAATCTTCCTTTTTTAAGTGAAGGATTAAGTCTTGTTGATTTTTTATACAGCTTTGTTAATCGCTTGAGTTTTTTTTCATTACTCCTCTGTTTTATTGTGATTCTTCAAACATTTTTTTCTCAAAAGCCTCTTTATCTATTTTTATCAATGAAAGCCTATGCTTTTATTTTCATAACGCATCTAATTTTCTTTATTCTCTTTTTACAGCTCATTCCTATTGATCTTTATTATCAACAACCAAAAATTCATCTTTTAGTGCTTTTTCCTATGATAATTATTTCTTATTTTTTTGACAAAATACTCGCTTATCTCTATCTTATCTGCTTTTTTGCTTATATCATTAAAATTTTTGATCGTATTAATATTTTTGATTATTATTTTGATGCCTTAGGACTCGTGATAGCTTTTGTTGCTTTCATATTAACTTTTAGAAAAAGAAAGTTCAATAATGAAAAATCTTCATCTCTATGACGCTATCATCGATGTGCGTAGTCAAAAAGAATTTACGCATTCTCATATTCCTTCTGCTTACAATCTTCCCGTATTATCCAATGAAGAACACCAAGAAATAGGCACTCTTTATCATAAAAACCCACTTCAAGCAAAATTGCTTGGAGCCTCATTGGTTTGCAAAAATATCTCCCAAATGCTTCAAGATCCCAATCTTTTACCAATTTTTTCACATAAACACACTATTTTGATTTATTGCGCACGCGGTGGATTAAGATCAGAATCTCTCTATCAAGTTCTCTCGCACCTTAATCTTAGAGTAAAAAAACTCCAAGATGGCTATAAAGGATATCGTCAAAAAGTCTTAGAAATTTTGCAAAGAGATTATTCTTTTCTAACTCTCTATGGCCCAACAGGTTGTGGAAAAAGTGAGATTATTCAAGCCTGTAGCGATTTTAGTATTGATTTAGAGAGGCTTGCTCATCATTATGGTTCAAGCTTTGGTTCAATGGCAGAGAAAGTATTTGGTCCTCAACCCTCTCAAAAAATGTTTGAAAATCTTCTTGCCTTTGAGTTAGAAAAAAAGGCTCAGCAATACCCTCTACTCATCGAAGCAGAATCAAAAAAACTAGGCAAACTCATTATTCCTAAAAACCTCTCAACCAATTATCAGAATTCTCCTAAAATTCTTATCACTGCTCCAATCCAAGAAAGAGTTTTGAGAATAAAAAATCTCTATAGCCACATCGATGATTCTCTATTTTTTAATGCGATGCAGAAGATTAAACCCTATATCTCAGGAATTTTTTATGAAGAGATTTTACATCTGTGGAACAAAAAAGATTTTGAAAAAATTGCGCTTATTCTCATTGAAAAATATTATGATAAGGTGTATAAAAAATCACAATATGACTTTGAACTTGAGCACACACAGCTTGATAAAAGCATTCAATATATTCAAACTATACGAGAAATGTTAAAATCATAAATGATGAGAGTTGTTCAAGCAAGCTCTTCCTAAAAATGCGATCGCTAATGAAATTAAAATCATCATTATCAGACCAAAAGTAAAATTAGAAAAAATCTCATAGGATTTTCCAATGCCATAAGGACCGACAGACGCAAGCAAATAACCAAATCCTTGAGCTAGGCTTGAAAATTTAGCAACATCTCTGACATCTTGTGCAGAACGGGCAATAAAATAAAGAGCAAAACTAAAAAGAGATCCCATAGGTATGCCACCTAAACAAGATGCAAAAACAAGAAAAGAAAACTTTGATTCAAAGAGTAAAATACCAAAACTAATGCAATAACACAGAGCAATGCCGACCAAAAAATAAACCTTAAATTTCTGACGCAAATGAGCAAGGATAATAGGAGAAAAAAGTGCGAAAGGCACACAAACAATCTGCATCAAAAAAAGCAGGTTTGCTCCTGTTTCTATGTTATATCCTTTTTGCATAATTATCTTTGGATACCAAGCAAGAATACAATAAGCCATGCAGCTTTGACTTCCCATAAAAAATGTAATTTTCCACATTGTCTTGTTTTTTACTAGACTAAAAATTCTTTGTATTTTTTCTTTTTTTCTACGAAGACGCTGATTTTTAATATGTGGAAAATAAACCAAAAGCGCTAAAAAGGCTAGAATAAGCCAAGCTCCTAAAACATGAGGCAAGCTTAAATACTTTAAAAGCGGTAGAGCAAACAGAATCCCAATGATAGCAGAAAGATTAAGCATAACGCTATAAATACCCATTAATTTGGGAATTTCTGAAGGAAATTTAGATTTAATAAAACCTGGAAGCATTACATTTCCTATCGCAATACCCGAACCCAGTATCAAAGTCCCCACAAACAAACCTATCGGAGGAAAAAGTTGAAAATAAGCACGCAAAAACTCTCCAACAATAATAGCACCCAATCCTATAAGCATTCCAAAAGCTGGAGGAATATAAAGAGCAACCAAAGCAACAGCGCTAAAGGCAATTAAAGGAATAGAATTTAATAAACCCACTCCAGCTGGAGTTAAGTGATAATATTGCTGAATGGCATCGGTTAAAGGACCGATTGTTGTAATATTTCCACGAAGATTTATTGCGATAAAAATAACTGCACAAAGATTTAAAAAATAAATTTTTCTGACCATTTCTCTCAAAAATTTTACAAAATATTAAACAATAAAAGATAGTTAAATTATATCTGATTTTACGCTCTTGTTGCAAGTTTTGAAATCGCATCTGTGTTAAGATCATCCATATGGGTTTTTAAAACTTTAGAATAGATATCAACTAAGCGATTGGTTTCGATCAAATTTGTCATTTCAATCACAGCATTCACATTGCTTTTTTCAATAAACCCCTGATGAACAGCCTCACTATTTGCAATTTCAAGTCTGTCTTGCAAACGCTTAGAATCAAGTGAAAAAAGATTTTTTCCTTCTTTTTTTAAGTATTTTGGATTTGCAAAACTAACAACAGCAAGTGCATTGGCTACATCAGGTGCAGCAATTGCATCATTATCTAAATTTCTAAATGAGATATTTCCATTCTTATCAACCTCAACTTCACTGCCCACATCTATACGAATCCCCTCTTCTCCATCAAGTCCTGCTCGACTCAAAACATGATAACCATCTTTTGTGCTTAAATAACCATCACTTCCGATCACAAAGCTCCCATCACGAGTGTATCGGATACCATCAGGAGTGCTGATTGCAAAATAGAGATTTTCTTTGCTCAATGCAAAATCAAATGGATTTTCTGTATTTTGCATTGCACCGACACTTTTATCAGTATAAGAATCTGAAATAATAGGAACACGATCTAATGCACGATTAACAAACTTTGCTGCTTCTTTGGTTTGATTCTTGAGTGGAAGTTGTTGTTGATAGCTCTCATATAAGCGTAGGTAATCCCCAATTACGACATCATCTCGCTTAAATGCATTTGTATTTAAATTTGCCAGATTATTTGAAATCATATCAAGACGATTAAACTGCGTCACCATTCCACCAACTGCATCATAATAACCATTCTGCATTCTTATAAATCCTCACAAAATATACTTGGTTTAACCAAAGCAAAATATATTCCAAAATATAAAAACAAGAGATTGAAAAAATATTTAGATACACTTTACTTTATGCTAGAATTTTGATTTTTAAAAATAAAATATAACTTTAATCAATAAGGAATCTCAAAAATTGAATAAGAGTATAAAATATTTGCTCTTGTGCTATATTGGTATTGCAATGTTTGCAGCGATGCTCCTTACACTTCCTTTTTCTCATACAGAAAAAATTGATTTTTTAGATGCATTTTTCACTGCAGTATCTGCTCTTACCTGTACAGGGCTTATTATCAAAGACACGGCACTTGACTTTACACATATCGGGCACGGCATCTTGCTGTTTTTAGTTCAATTGGGCGGATTTGGATACATGACCATGCTTGGTCTTATCTACATTCTTCTGCGTAAGCGACTTGGAAATGCTGAAAAAAATATGCTAAAAGAGGCGTTAAACCACCATAGCTATGATAATCTTATGGGATTTATCAAACAGATTCTAATCTATGTTGTTATCATTGAAAGTATAGGTGCAATTTTATTAAGCATTGATTTTGGCATAAGGTTTGGTATTAAAGAGGGAATTTGGTATGGCGTCTTTCACGCCGTGTCTGCTTTCAACAATGCAGGCCTTTCTATTTTCCCTGATAGCTTTATTGGTTTTCGAGATGATATCTTAGTTAATGTTGTTATTTGCGCTCTTGTTATACTTGGTGGAATTGGATACATTTGTTTAGCAGAATTACACTTTTTTTTAAAAAGCAAAATCCATAAAAAGCAACAAAATTTTAGATTCTCATTTCATTTTAAGGTGGTGATGTATTCTAATCTTTTTCTTTGGTTAGTTGGTGCTTTAATTGTCCTCATATTAGAATGGGATAACCAAGGCACATTTAAAAGCTTTGATTTTTTTGAAAAAATAATGGTCTCTCTCTTTACTTCTGTTAATTATCGATCGGCAGAATTTGTTACATACGATATCTCTAATCTCCATGTCTCCACTCTCTTTTTCTCCGCAATTTTTATGTTTATAGGCAATGCTCCTGGAGGAACTTCTGGAGGAATCAAAATCAATACCATTGCGGTTTTATTTGCTTTTTTAAGGTCAATACTCAATAACTCAGAACCCTATCTATTCAAACGAACGCTTTTTCAAAGCGATGTGCAAAAAGCTCTTATTATTTTTACCTTCGCTAGTTTTTATTTTTTAATTGTTTCTCTACTTTTGGCAATCTTAGAACCGCATATTGAATTCTTTAACTTAGCTTTTGAAGCGTGTTCTGCTCTCTTTAATGGAGGTATTTCCACAGGAGATGGCGGAATCCTCTCATTAAGCACAAAATTTGGTAGTATTAGCAAAATACTTATCATTGCTTCGATGATTCTGGGTAAAATTGGGGTTATGCTCTTTACCTTAGCATTATTTGGAAGATCAAAGATTAGTAGAATCCAATATATTAAGGAAAAGATTATCTTATAGGTGGTTAATGATGTTAAAAAAAACTTATGGAGTCATCGGATTAGGAAAATTTGGATCTTATGTTGCTCGTGGTTTAGTTGATCATGGCGAAAGTATCATTGCTTGCGATAATTCTCAAGAAAACTTTAGAGACTTCAGAGAAGATGTCGAAAATCTTTATATGCTTGATTCAACAGATATTCTAGCACTCAAAGAAGCTGGTATCAGTGATTTAGATGTAGTGATAGTCAGTATTGGCGAAAATATCGAAGCTTCAATTCTCACAGTAATGGCACTCAAAGAACTTGGCAACAAAATGATTATTGCCAAAGCCACCAATAGACCACATGGTCAAATTCTGGCAAAAATTGGGGCAGATAAAGTAATCTATCCTGAAAGAGAAGCCGCAAATAGGCTTTTTGCTGAACTCATTTCCTCAAAAGCTGATGTAACAGTAATCAGTGAGGATTTGAAAATGTGTAAAGTGCTTGCAAGCGATATTTTTGGAAAAAAAACTATCCAAGAAATCCAAGAAGCAAGCATCAAAAGAGATGAGAATAATCACATTATTCAAGAGATAAAAATCATTGCTGTTAAACGCTATGACAAATGGAATCTCAATCCTGTGCCTAATTTCGAGCTTCAAAATGAAGATTTTGTTGTTTTTCTTGGTAACGAAAAATCAATTGAAAGTTATGTCAAAAGATTTGAAAGTCTATAAAAACAATGCGTATTGTCTTTATCTTAGTTTATTTGGTTACACAAAATCTTTTCGGATATTGGCAAAATCTCGATGAACTTTACAAAAAAGTGAAAGATATCGGTTTAAATAAAACTCAAGAGCAAAAAATTGAAAAATTATTTAAAAACTATCATCAACAACTTAAAGATTGGCATCAACTCAATCAGGATATGCACAATAAAGTAATATCTAATTTTACAAAAAAAGATTGCACTCATTCTCTTAAAAAAGAATTTGAAGATACTTATATTAAAAAAGCTCAGATTGATCTTGATTTTTTTCAAGAACTTCACCTCATTTTAACTCAAAAACAAAGAGAAGAGTTTGCAAAAAATTTTTAAGGAGAATCATTTATGGGAAAATTATTATTAATTGAAGATGATTTAGAAATACAATCACTTATTCTTACCTATCTAAAACAAGCAGACTTTGAGTGTATTGCCACTCACTCACCTAGTAAAGCACTTGAAATTCTTAAAGAAAATAAAGATCGTATTGATCTCATTATTTTAGATCTCACGCTTCCAGAAATGGATGGCTTTGAACTTTGTAAAAAAATTCGCACTCTCACAAACATTCCAATCATTATCTCCACTGCTCGTGGAGATATTTATAACAAAATACAAGGCTTTGAAAAGGGAGCTGATGATTATCTTGCAAAACCCTATGAACCAGTAGAACTCATTGCTAGGATTAATGCTTTACTTAGACGATTCAGACCAAAAGAATGTATCTTTGATGATATGAGAGTTAATATCCAGAAACGAGAAGTTTTCATCAATGAAAAAAAGATTGATCTCACAAACACAGAATTTGATATTCTTGTCTTTTTAATTGAAAATCGCCTACATCCTGTTTCAAGAGAAGCGATTGCACGATCTATCAATGCCATTCACGAAGATAGTTCGCTAAGAAGCATTGATACGCATGTGCGTAATTTAAGATCAAAATTAGGAGATTCTGCCAAAGAGCCAAAATTTATTCAGTCTGTTTGGGCGATTGGATATAAATTTTGCCTCTAAAAAGCTTAAGATTTAGATTTAGTCTTTTTTTTATTATTCTTCTCATTTGCACATTTATACTTTGGAAGCAACAAAGCAAATTAATTGATGAAAGCAAAAATGAACTTTTAAAAAACGAAACCCTCAGCTTTGTTGAAACCATTTTACCCAGCTATACACTCGGAAACCTAGCTCTTGTAAAAGATTATCTCAAAAAAGCACATTATTCTATCGCATCAAAAATGCCTTCTGATTATCTTTTGCTCTTTGAAAGAGAAGATAAAATCCTTTCAATTAAAATCTTTAAAACAAAAAATGAGGTGGGCTTCTTGCTTCATTATTTTGATGAGGACTTCATAGCAACCAAACAAATCTATCAAGATTTTTGGGAAAAATATCATCTTCATCTTTTATTGCTTCCTATTATTCTCATTTTTCTTGCATTCCAAGTTGTATTTTTTTTCTTGCTTGACCCATTAAATCGCATTTCAAAAGCAATCAAAGAATTTGCAAAAGGAAATTATGATTTTAAACTTCAAACTCACAGAGAAGATGAGATCGGGGATTTAATGCGTAGCTTTTCAGATGCCCAACACACTATTGCCAGAATGATAAAAAGTCGCGAACTCATTCTCAGAAGCCTTGGACATGAACTCAAAACCCCTCTAGCAAAAATCAAACTCTTGCTTGCACTCAAGCCCGAAGAAATGAGTGCTGATGAAAAATTTAGACTGATTGCAAAATACACCAATGACTTACAAAAGATCACTGAAAATATTTTAGAATTTGAGCGTGTTAATAGCGGTAAACTTGTCATTGAAACAAAAGAATTCTCTATTGAAACCTTAATTTTACAAGCGCTTGAAACTTTTGATAACGATAAAGATCTTATTTCAATAGATATTCAAAATAGTTTCTTTATTAAAAGCGACCTAAGACTTTTAAAGGTTGTTACTAGAAATTTAATAGATAATGCGTTAAAATACTCTGAAAACAAACAAATTTTTATTAAAACCTATGGTCATAGGCTTGAAATCAACAACAAAGGGGAGCCATTGCAACATAGCCTAAATTACTATTTGGAACCATTTTATAGAGGATCTATTCATCAATCTATAAGTGGTTATGGGTTAGGTTTATCTATCATTAATGAAACTCTTAAAATTCTAGGACTTAAATTAGAATATTCATACCACAAGGGTCATCATTGTTTTAGCTTGGATTTTAGTAGTGCAGTTGTTTAAACAAAGAGAGGAGAAACTATGCGTCTTATAAATATTCTTTTTGAAAACTTTGACAAACTAGATTTAGAATTAACAAAGAATAATATCAATCAGCAAAGCGGGGAGACTTATTTTATTCAGATTTTTGTCAGAACGCCTGATAAAAAACGATCTCAAAAACTTATAGATCATTTAAAAAAGAATATTGATTGTCATATCCTTCTAACACAAAGCAGTAATGAAATTATCTCTAATGGTAGAATCCAAGCTGGCAAAGACCTCATCAGTATCAGTTGTTTTAATTCTGCTCATATCAAACAAACATATTGCTCTTCAACACAAAAAATCAGTCAAATTAAACAAAATTTTAGAAATATTATCAGCGATAAAACTAAACTTCTCATTATTTTTGTCGCTAATGGTAGCTTTTATCACCAAGATCTTCTTTCTGAACTCAAAGAAGTTACACAAGATATCATCATTGCTGGAGGAAGATCTCACCCTTTTGATAAAAATCGCGGACTCATTGGAGATAATGAAGGTGTCTATGAAGAAGGTCTTGTGGCTCTCAGTATTAATTCTGATACCCTTTATGTTAATAATGGCTTAACTTTTGGCTGGGAAGCAATTGGGCCAAAAATGAAAATCACCAAAGCAAAAGAAAATATCGTCTATGAGATTAACAATCAAAGTGCAATCTCTGTCTATAAAAAGTATCTTGGAGAGTTAGCATTTGAGAATTTTGCAACTTGTGCTTATTTGTTCCCGCTTGTCTATTATATCAATGGCATAGCAATTGCTCGCGTTTCTTTTGACATCACAGAAGATGGTGGTATTGTCTTTAACGATAAGGTTCCAGAAGGATCAATTGTAAATTTTACTTTTGGCTGTATTGATAATATTAAAGAAGAAAACGCAAGGATTTATGCCACAACCCCAAATAATTCTCAAGCCTTTTATTTTTATTCCTGTATCGGAAGACTCATCTTTTTAGGACAAGATAATCTTGACAATCTTTTACACGCATTCAACGATGATCAAATTCCCTCCTCTGGTTTTTTTACTTATGGAGAAATTTATCATACTGATGATTGCAATCTATTTTTAAGCCTTACAAATACCTTTGTTTGCCTTACTGAGGAAAAACCAGACTTTAGTCCTCAACCTCATAAATTTTATAATCCATCGCTTAATCAGCAGGCTCTCATTCTCAATACAATGGCACATTTATGTCAAACAGCAAATCAAGAAATCATTAAAACCACAAACAAAGTTCAATCCTATCAACATCTTGTTGATAAAACAATGCTTCATATCGTAACAGACAAGGATCTTCGCATCATTTATGTTAATCAAAAAATTGGCGAGGTTAGTGGCTATTTAAGAGAGGAGGTTTTAGGAAAAGATGCTCTTAATTTTCTTGAATTAGAGTCAAGAGAATATGTTATTAAGAATGTCCTTCCTACGCTTCAAGAAAAACACGAATGGATTGGACAACTTAAACAAAAACGCAAAAATGGTTCTCCTTATTATGTGAAAGCAATCATCAGAACCACAACAGATGAAAAAGGTGAAATTACAAGTTTTCTCATTGGAGAAATTGATGTTACAGACGATGAAATTAGACGCATTAGTTTAGAACAAGATGCAAATTTCCTCAAAAGAACAGACGAAGAAAAACGCTATCTGTTACAACAATATGAAGAGGTTATTAACAATAATCAATGTTTCTTTAGACTTGATTTACAAAATAATTTTCTCTATGTCAATGAAATTTTTTCTGAACTCACTGGATTGGATCCTAAAAAAATTATTGGTAAAAATCTTTATGAATTTATAACTGAAGAAGAATCTAAGCAGTTTTTAAAAGCTCGAGAAGAACTTAGTGCAAAAGGAACTTTTAGCGGTATATTAGAGTATATACACAGAGGTGATCACAAAAAGCGTTACATTAAAAGTGCAAGCTATATCATTAAAAATATTGATGGTGATCCTGTTGAGATTGTCGCAGTTGGCTCAGATATCACTCAAATTATTAATAATGTTAAAGAAATTGAGAATATACAAAAAGATGTTATTTACGCAATGGGAACAATTTGTGAGGGCAAAAGTCGAGAAACTGGTAATCATATCATACGCGTCGCTGAATATTCTGCCTTGCTTGCTAAAATTTATGGCCTCAATGAGCAAGATCAAGAGCTATTACGCATTGCCTCTCCAATGCACGATATCGGAAAAGTTGGAATTCCTGATTCTATACTCAATAAACCTGGTAAGCTAACACCAGAAGAATTTGAAATCATTAAAACTCACACCACTATTGGAGAAGAAATTTTCAAGAACTCTGATCGCCTAATCCTAAAAACTGCAGGGGAAATTGCTGGAACGCATCATGAATGGTGGAATGGAAACGGGTACCCCAAAAAACTTAAAGGTGAAGAGATCCCTCTTTTTGGTAGAATTACGGCTTTAGCAGATACTTTTGATGCCCTAAGCAATGATCGATGCTATAAAAAAGCTTGGCCACTACCTGATGTCATCAAATATATTCAAGATCTCAAAGGAAAACAATTCCAACCACAACTTGTTGATCTCTTTTTAGAAAACCTTGATGAATTTTTAAAGATTTCTAAGTCCTATCAAGATTCTGTTAGTTCAACATAAAATATAAAGACATTACTCTAAATTGAGAATATTAATTTAAAAAACTTAAAGATTATTTTTTAAATCTTATAATCTAGTAAAAAATTTTTTAATTGGATCAATGAGGAGTAAAAAATGTTTGAAAAAATTGCTTTAAAAATTGCTTTAAAAAAATGGCAATTTGGGGATTATGAAATTATCTTTTGGGATAATGAAAAATTAAATATTGGTCAAGATCCTAAATTTAAAATCATCTTTAAAGAGCCCTTTAAATTATTTTCAGGAGATTTGAGTTTAAAATTTGCTGAAGGTTATATGGATGGAAAAATTGAAATCCAAGGATCTATGGATGAGGTTGCTCGTGTCTTATATCTTTTCTCAAATCATTCACATCTCAACAAACACCAACAAGCCCTAAGCAAAATCAGTCAAAAACAAGAAAAAGACAATATCAAAAGTCATTATGATCTCGGAAATGATTTTTATAAATTATGGCTTGATGAGACAATGAGTTATTCTTGTGCTTATTTTAAAAGCGAAAAAGATAGTCTCTTTCAAGCCCAACTCAACAAAATCCAACATACACTCAAAAAGCTTGATCTTAAACCCAATGAAAGACTACTTGATATCGGTTGTGGTTGGGGTTGGCTCTCGATTATGGCCGCACAAAAATATGGCGTAAAAGTCCTAGGGATCACCCTATCTGAAGAACAATACAAAAAAGGACAAGAACGCATCAAAGAGTATCATCTTGAAAATCAAGTAGAAATCCGACTTCAAAACTACCAAGATCTCAAAGAAGAACCTTTTGACAAAATTGTTTCAGTGGGAATGTTTGAACATGTAGGCAAGGAAAATCTTCCTCTTTATTTTATGAAAGCAAAAGAACTTCTAAAGCCTGGTGGTAGCTTTTTGCTTCATTCTATCATCTCAATGTTTGAAGGGAAAACCAATGCTTGGATTGACAAATATATTTTCCCAGGAGGCTACCTACCTTCTTTGAGAGAAGTCATCAGCATTATGAGTGAATGTGACTTTCATCTTCTGTTAGCAGAAAGCCTCAGAATACATTACGCAATGACACTTGATAGATGGTATCAAAATTTTTCTCAAGCTCTTGATGAAGTCAGAAAAATGTATGATGAGAGATTTATCAGAATGTGGGATTTGTATCTCAGAAGCTGTGCATCAGCTTTTCGAGTTGGAAGCGTAGATCTTTTTCAATTCCTCATAACAAAAGGAATTAATAATCATCTTAAATTAACCAAAGACTATATCTACCAACCATAGTTTTGGTAAAATCACATATATTTTTTTAGGATGGTGTTATGGCAATTGATGAAAAACGACAAAAAGCAATAGAACTTGCTCTTAAGCAAATTGATAAAAATTTTGGGAAAGGTGCTGTGGTTCGCCTTGGAGATAAACAGATTGAAAAAATTGAGTCTATCTCTACTGGATCACTTGGACTCGATATGGCTTTAGGGATCAATGGTGTTCCAAAAGGCAGAATCATAGAAATATATGGACCAGAATCAAGTGGAAAAACCACACTAAGCTTACAAATCATTGCAGAGTGCCAAAGAAATGGTGGAATTTGTGCATTTATTGATGCAGAACACGCACTTGATGTTTATTATGCAAAGAGATTAGGAGTTGATACAGAAAATCTCCTTGTATCTCAACCAGATACAGGAGAACAAGCTCTGGAAATTTTAGAAACTCTAACACGAAGTGGCGCGATTGATTTAGTTGTGATTGATTCTGTAGCGGCTCTCACCCCAAAGGCTGAAATTGATGGAGATATGGGAGATCAACATGTAGGACTTCAAGCAAGACTGATGAGTCATGCACTAAGAAAGATTACTGGTGTTTTGCACAAGATGAACACAACTCTTATTTTTATCAACCAAATTCGTATGAAAATTGGTATGATGGGATATGGAAGCCCAGAAACCACTACAGGAGGAAATGCGCTAAAATTCTATGCAAGCGTTAGAATAGATATCAGAAGAATTGCTACACTGAAACAAAATGAGCAACAAATTGGCAATCGCGTCAAAGCAAAAGTTGTAAAAAATAAAGTGGCTCCTCCATTTAGAGAGGCAGAATTTGATATTATGTTTGGTGAAGGGATCAGCAAAGAAGGAGAAATTATTGATTATGGTGTTAAGTTAGATATTATCGACAAAAGTGGTGCGTGGCTTAGTTATGGAGATCAAAAATTAGGACAAGGCAGAGAGAATGCAAAAGTCTTTCTTAAAGAAAACACCACAATAGCTCAGGAAATCACAAATAAAATTCGCGATCAGATTGGTGGGAGTGATGAAATTCTTCCGCTTCCAGATGAGCCTGAAGATGAAATGGAACAATGATTAAGGAGTAAAAATGAATCAGATTAAGAGTATTTATGCAAATGAGGTTTTAGACAGTCGAGGAAATCCCACTATTCAAGCTCATGTATTACTCTCAAATGGAGTTTGTGCAAATGCAATTGTTCCAAGTGGAGCAAGCACAGGAAAAAGAGAAGCTTTAGAACTCAGGGATGGGGATCAAAAACGATTTCTAGGCAAAGGGGTTTTAAAAGCGTGTAACCACATAAATACAATCATTTCAGACGCGCTATCTGGAATTTGTGTGTATGAGCAAGACAAAATTGATCAATATCTCATTGAACTTGATGGGACAGAAAATTTTAGTCGCCTTGGTGCAAATGCTGCTTTAGGCGTAAGTATGGCTACAGCTCGTGCCGCTGCAAATAGCCTCAATATCCCATTGTATCGCTATCTTGGTGGTGCAAATGCCATTACACTTCCTACACCAATGCTCAATATCATCAATGGTGGATCCCACGCAGACAACACAGTGGATTTCCAAGAATATATGATTATACCAACAGGTTTTCATTGCTTTTCTGAAGCAATGAGAGCAAGTGCTGAAATCTATCAGTATCTTAAAAAAATTTTAAAAGATCTTGGTCATATTACTTCTATCGGTGATGAAGGAGGTTTTGCTCCTAATCTCAAAAATAACGAAGAACCTATAGAATTGATATTAAAAGCAATTGAAAAAGCTGGTTATAAACCTGGCGAGGAAATCAGTATCGCTCTTGATGTTGCTAGCAGTGAATTATTTAAAAATGGAAAATACCATCTTGCAGGAGAAGATAAAATATTAAATAGTGCTGAACTTGTAGAATACTATGAAAATCTTGTTAAAAAATACCCTATCGTTTCAATTGAAGATGGATTAGGGGAAGATGACTGGGAAGGATGGAAGCTTTTAACTCAAAAGCTAGGAAATAAAATCCAGCTTGTGGGTGATGATTTGTTTGTTACAAATGCAAAAATTTTGCAAGAAGGCATCAATCAAAAAATCGCTAATGCTATCTTGATAAAACCAAATCAAATTGGCACAATAAGTCAAACAATGCAAACTGTTCGCCTTGCTCAACAAAATCACTATAAATGCATTATGAGTCATCGTAGTGGAGAAAGTGAGGATAGTTTTATTGCAGATTTTGCTGTAGCGCTCAATACAGGAGAAATCAAAACGGGATCTACTGCAAGAAGTGAAAGAATGGCAAAATACAATCGTCTTTTAAAAATCCAAAATGAACTCAGTTGTCCAGAGTATATTGGAAAAACTTTATTTAGGAAAATTTAAGTCTATGTATGCACTTTTTCAACATTATATGCGAATCGTTTATCACAAAAGAGCGATTATTATTTTAGTTTTATCCATTATCTCTTTAAGCTTATATGCTGGTTATCTAGCATTTGGACCACAATCTTTTAGTGTTCTCTCACATAATCAGGAGATAGAAAAAAAACTAAAAGACAACATTCAAAGCTTACAGTTAGAAAATGCTATGCTTCAAAAAAAGCTTTTTGAAATTAAAGGATTGGAACCATGAAAAAAATTCTCTGTCTTATTTTTGTTATTTTTGCTTTTGCAAGAGAAAATCCATTTGAATCCCTCACACCTCCCAATACAGACACTCATACTGATGAACAAAATAGAGAAAATGTTTTCGAAAATTTTGATTTCAAACTCCCTAGCACAGCAAGAGTTTTAAAAGAAATTAAGGTTGTTTTTCAAAATATTGATGGCAATATTGAAGAGCAAACTCTTAATATCAATAAGACCATTGATTGGCATTACCCTCTTACATTAAGCCAAAAAGATGCAAAATTAAGCGAAAATACAGATTATGTTGCGGCAGAAAAAATTATCTTTTTTTCCAAAGAAAACAGGCTTTATATCACAACAAATCGCAAACTAGAAAGAGATTTTATCCTACCAGAACCCTTTCGTATCATCCTTGATCTCAAAAAAGATCCATCTGATACCGATCGAGTTATTCCTCTAAATCAAAAATACTTTACCCAGATCACTCTGACAAAATACAATAATTTTTATCGCGTGGCAATCACGCTTGATGGAAATTATAAATACACAATCCAAAAAACAGACGATGGATATCAAATCCTTTTACAATGAGGCATTTTTGACAAATATAGTCCTTATTGGTTTTATGGGAAGTGGCAAAACGACAATCGGAAAGCTTTTAGCAGAAGAATTAGGATTTCATTTTCTAGACTCAGATGTTTTTATCGCTCAACAGCAAGGTTGTAGTATCACGGAAATTTTTAAAAATTATGGAGAGAATTTTTTCAGATCTCTTGAAAAAGATTTTATCAATAATGCGTCTGACTTAAAATCCCATATCATCGCTACAGGTGGAGGAATGCCGATTTTTTTTGATATCAATCAACTGGGAAAAATTATCTTTCTTGATGTAAAATTTGAAAATATTAAACTTCGTCTACAAAAAGATGACACAAGACCGCTTTTTAATGAGAAAGCTTATCAACTCTTTCAAAAAAGGCAAAAAATTTACCAAAAAAAGGCACATATTATTATCGATGCAAATGCCTCCACTCATCAAGTGTTAAAATCAATTCTTCAGTCTATCTAGTTCAAGCTAATTCTAAAGTTTTTCTTTATCTCTAGATTTGCAATAAGATTATTTTTAATCCTTGCATCAGAAGGATTAAAAATCAAATAATGCACAAGCATTATCTCCTAAAATTTTTTCTTGCTCTTTTTCTGATACAACAATATGAGAAAACGCTTGAAATGCAGAATGAAAATCAACATCTCTCTCAAAATTGGTATGAGGCCAATCACTCCCAAAAACAAATCTCTCAACTGGGAAATGTTCTCTTAAGGCCTCATATATTTTATTTGCAAATCTTATCCCCTCTGCTGTTTTTGCATTTTCAATTTTAGCCCTATAAAAACCACTGATCTTAAAAAATATTTTAAAATCTTTAAGCAAAAATAATTCTTCTAATGCTTTGAGATTTAAGCCTGCTCTTCCTAAATGATCAATTACGATATTGCAATCAAAAGGAGTGATCTCTTTAAGAATGTCTATCAATCCATCATCTAAATCTCTCTGAATTTCAATTTGCATTTTTAACAATGATAGATTTTCAAAAAATTTTAACCAAACTGGACTTTTAAAATTAAAGTCAGATAAATCCTTTCCTAAAAGATTTAATCTTACACCGCAAGCCTTCCTTGATTTTAATTTTTTTAATTCTTCAAGACTTATTTTTTCATCAACAACAACAATAGCTTTGATTCGACTATCATTTTGAATACTATTGAGCAAAAATTCATTATCTGTCCCCAAAAAGCTTGGTTGCACCAAAACACCTTTATCAAAAGAAAAATGCTCTAAATTTGCTCGATATGCTTTAAAACTTGCATCATAATTTGGTTTGTAACGAGCATTGCTAATCATATTTAAATCTTTTAAAAATATATGTGCATGGGTATCAATTTTCATTTTAACTCCTTATAAAATAAAACCAATAAAAATAGTTGCAACAACTGCTGCAAAAAACCCTATAGGAACAGCTTTTGTAAGCAAATCTTTAAATAATTTCTCTCTATGTTGCTCTGGACAAGCACCCAAAATCAAACTTCCACCAGAAGAAAAAGGTGAGATGGCAGAGGCTTGAGCCCCGATAACAATACAAGAAAAAAGTAATGCTTCACTCAAACCACTGCTAGCAGAAATACTTGGAACTATCGGAAAAAGTGCAGGTGTAACCACGCCTAAAGTGCTTGAAAAAAGCGACATAAAAGCAGCTATGGCACACATAATTAAAGGGATAAAAGCAACACTCACTCTATTTTTCACAAGATCTGATAGCATTTCAATCGCACCCGCTTGAACAGCAACACTAATCAGCATTCCTACGCCACATATCATAATAAGTGTATTCCAAGGGACAAGTGCAATGACCTTTTTTTCATCTCCTAATTTTAAAAATAAAGAAATTGCAACAAAAATGATCGCAATCATCGCGATATCAATTTTTTTATTCAAATATGCAACAGAATGATTATCAGGAAATATGAGATTTAATAAGGGAACTATCAAAACAATCAGTATCATTATTACCATAAGAACAAGAGTTGTCTTTTGCTTTACGTTAAAAGGTTTTGGTTTAGAAATATCATTAATCTTCACTGAATGTATAAAATTATTAATTACAAAAAAAGAAAGAACAACTATTGGCAAAATAATGGTTGCAATAAAAATAACTCCAGAATTTAAAAAAGCTTTACCAGATTCGATACCAGAATTTTCCATTAAACCACGGAAAATGACTCCACTTTGAGAAGTCATAAAATTAGCTCCACCCAATGCACCATAATTAATAGCCATCGCAGCCATAACCTTACTAAGACCAATTTTATCGCAAATCAAAAAAGTTAATGGAGCCATGAAAGCCAAAACAGTATAAAATCCTGCGCCCAAAGCAGCGATAATAGCACTGATCATAAAAATAGCAAAAGGAAGCAAGTAAGGGTAATTAATAAAGCGATACATCAGATGTTCTGATATTTTTTCAAGTGTTCCATTAACAGTTGCAAAATTATAAAATAGGGATACAGAAAAAATAACAAAGAATATAGAAATAGGCCAAAATGCAATGATATCTTTGGGCGACAACCCCATAAAAAAGGTTCCCACAATATAAGCAAAAATGATAGCAAAAAATCCAATATTGCACCGAGTGCTATAGCCCAAGATAATCGCCACCACAATGCAAGCAATTGTTAAAAAAATCATCAATCCCTCTCTATAAGAATTCTCATTTATTAATTTTTTATTTAAAAATTAAAATAAAAGTTTTATTAAAATATTTTTATTAAATATACCAAATATTAAGTAAAAAATAATAAAAACTTTTTTAAAAAAGGGAAGAATAAAATAAAAAATAATAAAATTTACATTCGATAAAAAAGTATCTTTTACTAATTTTAAACATCACCATATCAATAACTAAAAGTTAGAAGTTTTAAGAAGAACAAGAGAAGAAACCCCTATAAAAAAATTAGGGGTAAAAAAATTAGGTTTATTTATTGCATTTGTGCCATTACTTCAGAAGCAAAATCCTCTACTTTCTTTTCAATTCCATCACCAAGCTCAAAACGAATATATTCTACAATAGTGATTTCATCATTCAACTCTTTTGATTTATCAGCCAAAACCTGCTCAATTGTCTTTTTATCATCCATCACAAAGAATTGTCCCATAAGAGTTAAACGCTGATCAATCAATGTGTTATCTGCAATAAATCGATCAATTTGGCCAGGGATAATTTTATCCCAAATTGCTTCTGGTTTTCCTTGTTTTTTCAACTCTGCTCTAAGACTCTCTTCCTTGTTTTTTAGCACACTTTCTGTAATTTCACAACGACTAATAAATTCTGGAATGACTTTCAGCGGTTTTCCAAGTCTTTTTAATTCCTCGTTTTCTTTTTCTAGCTCTGCTTTCAATGCAACTTTCTCTTTTTGGATAAACTCTGAGTCAAAAGCTTTAAAATTAAGAACTTGTGGCTTCATAGCCGCAGCGTGCATACAAATATTTCGGATTAAATCAGATACCTTTGCAATATTCTGTTCATTCTGACATCTTGCAGAAATAACAACTCCAACTCTTGAATTTGAATGCACATAACCCGTAACCAAAGTCTTTGCATCACCCTTTAGATTAATCAATCGTCTTACAACAATATTTTCACCAATTTTTGCAATTTGAGAATGAAGATAGTCATTAAAGCTTTCTGAGCCTACTTTAGAGTTTTGAAGCTCAGAGATTTCTGTGATACCATTCTGCTTAATGCATTCTAAAGTTTTTTGAACCAATTCCTTAAAGCCATCATTTCTAGCAACAAAATCAGTTTCACTATTAATTTCAACCATAACAGCATTTTTCAAATCAGCAGACACATCTAAAACAACCACTCCTTCAGCGGCTACCCTATCAGCTTTCTTTGCAGCTTTACTCAATCCTTTCTCTCTTAAAAATTCCACAGCCTTATTAAGATCACCATCAGTTTCGACAAGAGCTTTCTTGCAATCCATCATTCCTGCATCAGTCATCTCTCTTAATTGTTTAACAAGTTGTGCACTAATCTCTGCCATTTTATTTTTCCTCTGTCATTTCTTTTTGTAATTCTGCAGTTACTTCTTCCATAAGCTCTTGCTTTTCTTCTTGCGTTGCTGGTGTAGTGGCATTTGATTCTTGCTGAGAATCATCAGATCCAACCATTGCACGCCCCTCAACAATTGCTTCACTTATTTCTTTACAAAAAAGCTGAATTGATCGAATTGCATCATCGTTTCCTGGAATTGGATAATCAACTAAATCTGGATCACAATTCGTATCTAGAGGAGCAACAACAGGAATTCCTAATCTTCTTGCCTCTGCAACTGCAATCTTCTCTTTCACCATATCAATAACAAAAATCATATCTGGGGCTTTTTTCATATGGCGCACACCACCAAGATATTTATTTAGCTTATCTTTTTTTCGCAAGATCATTAATTTTTCTTTTTTAGTCAGCATATCAATCTGACCACTTGCTTCCATCTCTTCAATGATTTCAAGCTTTCTTACTGATTTTTTAATAGTGCTAAAATTTGTAAGCATTCCACCTAGCCATCGATAATTAACATAAGGAACTTGAATTTTTTCAGCATATTCTCTTAAAGTTTCATTCGCTTGCTTCTTTGTCCCAACAAACATAATTGTTTTACCTTCAGCAGCAGCATCTCTTACAATATTGTAGGTATATCTGAAGTAACGCAAAGTCTTTTGCAAATCAATGATATGAATATTTTTTCTAACGCCAAAAATAAAACGCTTCATTTTTGGATTCCATCTTCTTGTTTGATGTCCAAAATGAACACCACACTCCAATAAATCTTTCATTGTTACCATGTTTTACTCCTTCATATATTTTGGTTTTTTCCTCCACGCTCATTAGTGGTTTCTACCACAACCTTTTGAAGAATTAGCGTGTGCGAAGTAATAATGAAAGCAAGATTATATCAAAAATTTATGCCTTTTTGTTCCAAGGGCCACAAAAATCAATCATCAATCACAGTTATTTTTTAAAAACTAAGATTAAGATGCTAGAATTAAAATTTTTGAAATGGCTGATATCATCTCATAAAAAACAAAAAATCATCAAATCAATCACATAAGAAAACTTATTTCAGACAAGGCTAAAGAGTATGAAACATTCTCAACCCAAGTGGAATAAATCAGACACTAGATGGATGCTAGGGCTTTATGGAACTTCAATTGGCGCAGGTGTGCTTTTTTTACCTATTAACGCAGGTATAGGAGGTTTAATACCTCTTTTAATTATGCTTATTTTAGCCTACCCTATAACCTATCTTGGACATTTTATGTTGTGTCAATTTATACTAATGGGTTCTCGCGGAAAAGAGGACAGTATAACAGAGGTGGGAGAAAATCTCTTTGGTAAAAGCGGTGGGGTTGCGCTGACTATTCTTTATTTTTTGTCTATTTTTCCTATTCTACTTGTTTATGGCGTTAGTGTCACAAACACAATTGAAAGCTTCATTACAGAACAATTAAAAGTGTCTTCTCCAAATCGGCTATGGTTATCCTTCTTCTTAGTTGGACTTTTTATCCTCATTGTGAGTTTTGGTCGAGATATTATCATTAAAATTATGTCTGCGATTGTTTATCCATTTATTATCGTGCTAATCATCATCTCATTATGGCTGATTCCAAATTGGAATACAGCTTTATTTCAAAATATCAATCTTATGCAAACTTTTAAAGATCAACACTTTTGGTATTCTTTATGGCTTCTAATGCCTGTCATGGTTTTTTCTTTTAGTCATGTTGCAATTATTTCTTCTCTTGCTGTTTATTGCAAGGAAAAGTATGGCAAAAATGCAGAAAAAAAATCTTCAGACATCATATCAAGAAGCAATATTCTAATGGTTGCAACTGTGATGTTTTTTGTCTTTTCTTGTGCGCTCTGCTTGGGTCCTAATGAACTCAAACAAGCTAAAGAAGAAAATGTTTCTATACTCACTTATCTAGCAAACTATTTCAAAACACCATTTTTGTATTGGCTAGGACCCATCATTGCATCTATTGCAATGGCAAAATCTTTCTTTGGCCACTACTTAGGCGCAAAAGAAGGTTTAAACAAAATCATATCCTACACCAGTGCTAATAAAATAAAAAAACGCTATGTTGATATTCTCACGACTTTCATTACTTTTTTAGTCACTTGGACAATCGCTTATAAAAACCCGAATGTTCTTGATATGATTGAAAGCATTAATGGGCCGATATTTGCTATTATGCTTTTTATCATGCCAACCTGCACTCTCTATATTTTTTCTCAAAAATATAGACATAAGTATTTGCAAAATATATCATTGATTATTTTTGGAATTATTGTTATTTCAGCAAGTATCAGTGGAATAATCAGGGTTTATCATAAATTTATGGCCTAAAGGCCATAAATTTATTTTTCTTTCATTGCTAAGAGAGCGTATTTTTCACCAATTTCAAATGCTTTAGCATTAATATCAGCAACTTTTTTTGGAACTTTTGAAATCATTGTTTCAAAAACAATTTCTTTTTGCACACAACGAGTAAAGGTTACAGTAATTGCTAAAGCAACCACGGATTGAGTAACCACATTCCCAACTTCTTCTTTTGCAATTGTTATGATTGGAATTCTATAAATTTCAAATTTTTTTTCATCTTCTTCATTAGGAAGAATTAAATTTGGTTCAATGATAATTTTTCCTCCCTCTTTAACACCGCTTTTAAACTGGTTATAGCTAATCTGTGCTGTGGAAAGCATAAAATCAATCTCACCCTCATTTGCATAAGGATAGAGAATTTCTTTAGAATCAAGCAAAATATCCACTTTTGTAGGACCACCGCGTACTTGTGAAGTATAGGTAGAGGCCTTAAGACCATATCCGCCTGCTCGTATCCTTGCTTCTGCTAAAATTTCACCTGCAAGTAAAACTCCTTGTCCACCCACTCCTGTAAATCTAAGTTGCGCTTCCATGATATATTCTCCTTCTCACTTGCCCTGTAATTTATCAATCACTTCTTGATACGATTCTGTATATTCTAGTTTAGAATTATCCTGCTTTAAAATACCTGTTGGATATTTACCTACCTTATCTTCATCAGAAAGCTCATCATATTTGCGTTTAGATAAAGTGCGAGAATCTATCCATTTAAGCAAATCGACAGCTTCTCCCATTTTATTCTTTCTTCCAAGATTAATATGACAATTGCTATGAATATCAAAGAAACTAAACCCCTTATGTTTAAAACCTTCAACTAAAATTTTTTCAACCTTAACTGAATCCAAAACAGTTTCACGAGCTATAAAACTTGCTCCTGCAGCCTCTACAAGTTTACAAGGATCAAAATTATTGTCAATATTTCCATATTGAGCTGTTACTGTCCACATTCCCTTTGGAGTTGTAGGAGAAGTTTGAGAGTTGGTTAGACCATAGATAAAATTATTAACCAAAATAAAATTAAGATCAATATTTCTACGGGCTGCGTGCATTGTATGGTTTCCGCCAATTGCTAACGCATCACCATCTCCGCTCACTACGATCACATGTTTACTGGGATTAGCAAGTTTAATGCCTGTTGCATAGGCTACTGCACGCCCGTGTGTTGTATGCACAGTATTGCAATTAACATAGGAGCTCATCCTACCAGAACAACCAATTCCACTTACAAGGCAAACATCATCCATATTCCAACCAACACTATGAATAGCTCGAACAATTGTCTTTAAAATCACTCCATCTCCACAACCCCAACACCAAAGCGTAGGCAATTTATCCACGCGTAAATATTTATCATAATCAAAAGCCATTTACATCTCCTTAATTTTTCTTACAATTTCACTTGGCAAAATACTGCGTCCATTAGCACAACCAAAAAATTCCACTTCTCGCTTTAAAATACGCTCAACCTCTTGCACATATTGACCTTGATTAAGCTCAATCATAACAATCTTTTTAAATCGCTTTCCTAATGCTTGGATTTGTTTTTCGGGACTTGGCCAAATTGTAATCGGACGAAATAGGCCAACCTTTTTACCCTCACTGCGTAAAGTATGGATTGCCTCTTTTACAGATAAAGATGCAGAACCATAAGAAATGATAGCAATTTCAGCATCTTCTAACTCAAATTCCTCATAGTCTGAAATTTCATCAATGCGAGAATCAATTTTTGCAAAAAGACGATCAATTAGCTTTTGAGCCATTTTTGCATCCTCTGTCGGAAAACCAATAGGTCCGTGATGCAAACCTGTTACATGATAGCGATAACCCTTAAAAAATGGGTTAAGGATGGCTGGTTCGCTATCCTTTACACCATAAGGTTGATATTCCTTGGGATCTCCATTAAATTCTTTGCGATTAATCGTGTTTTTTTGCACATCTTTTAAGTCTGGAAGAACTGCTTTTCCATACATATGCCCGATTGTCTCATCCATTAAAAAGAAAACAGGTGTCATTAACTTTTCAGCCAAATTAAATGCTCTAATGGTTTGTGTGTAGGCTTCAGATAAAGTTCCAGGAGCAATTGCAACAGCCTTAAAATCACCATGTGTTGGATTTCTCATAAAATTAATATCGCCCTGAGCAACTCGCGTTGGCATACCTGTTGATGGTCCAGACCTCATCACATTAACAATCACTAACGGAATTTCAGCCATAAACCCATAACCAATCTGCTCTGCCTTAAGAGAAATTCCAGGACCAGAGCTACCAGTCATTGACTTCACTCCGCTCATTGAGGCACCTAATGCCACAGAAATTCCACTTATCTCATCTTCCATTTGAATAAAATGACCGCCTACTTTAGGCAACATTACAGAAAGTTCGTGCATTACATCAGAAGAAGGGGTAATGGGATAACCACCATAAAACTTGCAACCTGCATCAATCGCAGCCATAGCTACCAATTCATTTCCACCAGAAATCACCTCTCGCATCATATTCCCCTTATTTTAAAATATAACCGTTAGCTTTAATGCTTTCGGCTCTCTTTTTAGATTCTTCTGTTAATTTTGCAAATTTAAAATCTTTTTTATCAGCCACATAAATTGCAAAATCTGGACAATGTAATTCACACTCCCTGCATCCAATACAAGACTCAGGATGAATTACTTTAATTATCTTTCCTAACACTTTAGAACTATCTAATTGCATACTTAATACCCCAGCAGGACACTTGGATACACAAATATCACAACCCTTACAGCGATCTTCATTTGTCCAAACCGCAACTCCATCTATAACCATTGAGCTTTGCATTGTCTTCTCCTCTTAACTAAAGTAAATTTTGGATTAATATATCATTTTTCACCAAAAATAACAGCACTATTTCTTCAAAGGTTCTTGTATATCTAAAATGGTGATACTCTCAAATGCTATTCCTTTATTCTTAATAAAAATAAAATAAAGTAAAAAGTTTATTTACCAATGTTCTGTTTATGGTCTTGATAAGTTTTACTAAAAGTATGTGTCCCATTCTTATTTTTAACAAAATAAAGATAATCTACCCTTGCAGGATTAATCGCTGCTTTAATTGCTTCAATGCTTACACTACCAACAGGATTCTTAGGAATACCACGATTTCGATAAGTATTGTATTCTGAATTATCATTGCGAATTTGAGAAGAAGTTACTCTTGTATGAGAATACTTACCATAATTTAGACTTCCATCCATTTGAAGAGGCATGCCTTTTTTAATACGATTATAAATTACCGCGCTAATAATAGGCATTTCAGCAGAATTGGCAGCTTCTTTTTGAATGATCGAGGCAATGCTTACATATTTAAACCATCGCTTCTCATCATATACTCCAAGGATATTAATACACATTTCTTGATGACGCTTTAGGGATTGTTTAACCAAATATTTCATCAAAAAATCTGCACTAACACCTAAAGGCAATTTGTATGTATCTGCAAAAATCACTCCGTCTTTGTAAGGAGAGTATTTTTCAAAAGCTTTTTGTAAATCTTTTTCCTTCAACTCAAAAGAGTTTGCAAGAATTTGATTAAAAAAATACATCGTTTCTCCAGGAATGAGAGTAACCTCTTTAAGGGTAGCTTTAGAATTTGTAAGCGCTTTCAAAAAATCCATTTTTAAAAGCACTTCACCAGGCAAATTCAAAAACCCGCTTTGTGGTTTTCCAACTAGCCTTAAAAAAAAGCGATCAAATTGATTAATGTCATAGCCATTATTATGCAGGTATGTTATAATTGAGCCAATGGAACCCTTTGGAATAAGAATATTTTTTTTTGTTTGCATCGGTATATTTAAATAAAAAAGAACGGTAAAACATATGAGAAAAATTAAGTCAAAAACGATATTTAGTCTTGTTATATTCTTTTTTGTCATTCTGATCCTATTTTTTAGTTTCTACAAAATCCTCTCGCATGGAATTCGTGTTGACTATTTTCATGTAGGAAAATTTTCTATCAGCAAATTGTATCTAAAACTTGATAATAAATTTATTCTAAAAATTGATGAATTAAATTTAGAAAAAATGCTTAGCAAAAGCAACTCATCTCCGCTTGATATTGAAGATATCACAAAAAAACTGCACTACTTTACCTTGGGAATTGCTTATTTTCAAGACATTTCTATCAAAACAATCAAGCTTGATAAAAACAATCAAGCAAGCATCTCATACAATGGATCTCAATACAAACTCTCTTTTCCAAATATTGATGCTCTTTTTGACATTCAAGAAGATGCAGGAAAACTAAAACTTGAAATCAAAAACTTAAGACTCACGCGGTTTGATTTAAACATCAAAGGAAAACTTGCTTATAGCCCATCTAAAAATGAGTTATTTTTCAATATCGCCACCCAAAAAGAGAAAAATAATTTTTTTATCCAGGGCAATACAAACTTTAAAAAAATCCAAGTCAATCTCAAAAGCAACCCTATCTCTTCGCTTGGTTTTTTAAAACCTTTTCTTGCTGATGTTAATAATCAAGCCTTAAAAGAGTGGTTATTTGAAAAAATCTTTTTTGATCAAGCTGTAATTGAAAATCTAAGCTTTCGCACAACACTTTCTAAAAGCTCTTTTCTTCATGGTTTAATATCAACCCTAAAAGGGAAAGTTTTAATTCATTCTGCAGAAGTGAGTCTATTTAATGATATTGATCCTATAAGAGCAAAAACTATTCAGGCAATTTTTGGAGATAAGAAAATTACTCTCAGACCAGAAAATATCATCTACGGACAAACTCCCTTAGAAGGATCAGTGATTTCTTTTGAAAATCTCATTGATAATCCAAAGATAAATATTCATATCAAATCTGACAAATTTAAATATAGCAATAATCTCATTGATTTACTTAAGCGCTATTCTCTTGATGTTCCAATCCAAAATATTGATGCACCGCTAGAAGCAAATCTCAATCTCATCATTGGATTTTTACCAGATCATAAGCACGAGGTTACCTTCAATGGTGGCATCAAAACAAAAAATGCCAATATCACCCTCTATAATATTCCAATCTATGCCAAAATGACACATATTAGCTTTGATATAACCCCAGAATACAAATTTATTTATATTAAGACCAATGATACCTACTACTACAATATGCTTCAAGCAGATCTTGATGGAGTGATTGATCTTAAAAAAGAAATCTATAAAACTCATCTCACCATTAACCATATGCAGATTAATACCAATCAGAGCATAAACTTTCAAAAACCTTTTCTCGTATCATCGGTTAATCAAACACCAAAACAAGATCAAGAAAATAACACTTCAAGTATCCCTATAGAGCCTGATCAAAAATCCCAAGAAACACAAACTCCTCAGGAACTTTTAAAGCAAACTATCCAAGATAAAATCAATCACGACTCTACAGCATCATTAGAATCAGACGAAAAATTCTCAAACCAAAAGGATATTGATGAAAAAAATATTCAAAAGCTAAAAAATGATGATATAGACTCTCAAGTAGAAGATAGCATTCTTAATACCAATGCAATTAAATCTCCTGAAAGTCAAGACTCTCAAATTTCAATAGAGTCTCAAAACTCCTCACAAATACCCACTACAGATCAAAACACCTCTTCTAAAGATCAAAAAAAATCAAGGTTTGATGATACTTTTAATCTCAACCCCAACCAACTTGCACCTATTGAATTGAAAAAACTCATCATTGCTTCAATCAAAGAGGATGAAATCCCTTATACCCAAGAGATTATTAACATTGCCAAAGAAGATGAGATCACTTTAGACATAGAAGTTGATTTTAAAAATCACGAACAAATCAATATTAACATTCCTGACTTCAAAGCAAGTTTAACAATTCAACCAGATAGTTATATTTTCAGAGTTGATGACTTTTCTCAATTTTTCCCCTATTCTCCATTGCTCAAATATCTTGATATTCGCGGAGGAAATGCTTATATTACCACACAGGATTTTAAAGACTATACTCTTTTATTTTCTATCAACCAAAACAATGAAAGTGAGTTGCCATTCTATAATGCAGATAGCACTTCTAATGAGAGGATTAAAAGTCTTGATTTTAGCGGAACGATTCGAGATGGAGATATTCAGTTGGCCACACTGGATAAAAAAATTACCTTTTCTCGTAAAAACTCTCAAAACAAGATCACAATCAAAGGATATAACTTTAACTTAGATGAATTTTTTGAAAGCAAAATTCCAGCAATACAGCAGGCTCTCCACGGTGATAAAAGCGGTATTTCACCGACTAAAGAGCAGGTTAAAAATCGCTTAGAATTTCTCAAACATAAGCATATCTATCAGCGTCAGCACCAAATCCAAGCTGAAATGACCAATATCGAAGTCAAAGATATGAGCATTCATTACAAAGGCTACACAATCCCAACTGATGATATTAATATTCGTTTTAGAGATCAAAGAATTTTAGCAGATGCAACCTATAAAAATGGTATTGCCAATCTTGATTTTATCGATGGAGATATCTACATTAAAGCAACAAACTTCAGTGCAAACTTTATCAATCTCGTCACGCAAAAAAATCTTTTTGATGGTGGTTTATTCACTCTTTTTGGAGCTTATAAAAATAATGCTTTTAATGGAGAGTTAAAGATACAAAATACTCTTTTTAGAAACTTTGCCGTTTTGCAAAATGTAATCAATCTTATTGATACTGTTCCTTCTCTCATTGTATTTAAAAACCCAAATTTAGGCACAAGAGGCTATCAAGTTAGTAAGGGTAATATTACATTTGGTATCAACAAAGAATATATAGGGCTTGAAAAAATTCATTTAATCGGAGAAAGTATGGATGTGGATGGCAATGGGATTATTCAATTAAATAACAAGGAAATCAATGCGAATTTAAAAATCTCAACCATTAAAAATCTCAGTAGCATTTTAAGCAAAATTCCCATTATTGGTTATTTAACCTTAGGAGATGAAGGGAAAATTTCTACTAATGTTGCCATCAGTGGCACAATTGAAAATCCAAAGACAAATGTCAGTCTAGCAGAAGATGTAATCACTGCACCTTTTCACATCTTGCGTCGTATTTTTAAACCAATTGATGTGATTATGGAAGAGATTAAAGAAGAAACAAAAAATGAAGATTATCGTAAGTAAATTTTAAATTAAAGGAATAAAAATGACTTTATTACAAGCTAAAACTAATGCAATTTATCAAATTAAAAAAATCCATACTCAAGACACAAAACTCTTGCATCGTTTTTTATCTTTTGGAATTATTGAAGGTGCTATTTTAACACCTCTACATCATTCATCTCGAGGTGCAACACTTGCAATCCAAATACAAAACTCCCAAATTGCTCTCAGGGAGTCAGAAGCCGAAAAAATTGAGGTTGAATTGTGTCAACAATGACATTATCATCGAAAAAAAGAGTTTCAAAACAAGAAAAAGCAAAGATCATCAAAATGCGTATGCTTGAAAAATTTCAAGCCCCAAAAACCGAGCTAGTCTATAATAATCTCTATGAACTTTTAGTCTGTGTAATGCTATCAGCTCAATGCACAGACAAACGCGTTAATATCGTTACTCCTGCTCTTTTTGCTCGCTACAAAAACCCTTCTCTTCTAGCTGATGCAGATATCAATGAGCTTAAATCTTTAATTTCTTCAGTCTCCTTTTTTAATAACAAAGCAAAAAATCTCATTGCAATGGCAAAACAAATTGTTAATGACTTTGATGGAAAAATTCCTCAAAGCCAAGAGGAGCTTAAAACCCTAGCTGGAGTTGGACAAAAGACTGCTAATGTTGTATTGATAGAGTTTTTTGAAGCCAACCTAATGGCCGTTGATACGCATGTCTTTCGCACTTCTCATAGACTTGGGCTCAGCAATGCAAAAACCGCCACACAAACCGAAGCTGATCTATCTAAACTTTTTAAAACAGATCTTGATAAATTACATCAAGCTTTTGTTTTGTTTGGGAGATATACCTGCAAAGCATTAAAACCTAATTGTCCTGAATGCTTTGTATCAGACTTTTGCAAAACGACGAAAAATTTTAAACCAACTTAATAAAAAATAACGACAAAAGAGTATAATGCAAAAACATATTATTTTTAGGAGTGATTTTGGAACTCTTTAAAGAAAGTTGCCTATATGTTTTGGAAAATACTCTCTCTCTTGTACCACAAGAATCCTTGAGTTGTGATGATTTTAGCCATAGTGCCACATCAAGTATTTTGTTATCAAACCAGATCAGAGTATATTTGACTTCAAATTTAGAATTTTTAAAACTTTTTTCAGAAATCATGCTTGGTGATAACAATCCATCGCAAGAAACGCTTGAAGATATCTCCAAAGAATTTATCAATCTTGTAGCAGGCCGTGCTAAAATGATTGCAGAATCAAGAGATGAAAGCTTTAATATTTCTACTCCAGAATTCTTGGGATACAATAAACCCGATAGTTATGATATGGAATTTCATCTACAATTAGCACAAGCTGCTAAAATTAGTCTTTTTACAAAGGGATCGTATGGCAAAAAGTAACTCTGCTTTCGAACAAAATAACCAAAAAGAACAAGAACTCACAACCTACTTAGATGAAATGATCCAAAGCTATGAAGGACTGCTAGACATTGAGGCCATTTTTACAGCAGAACTAGGATCAACAAAGCTCACTCTCAAAGAAATATTAAATTTTGAAAAAGGCAGTGTGATTGATTTAGGCAAACCTGCAGGCGAGAGCGTTGATGTCTTTATCAACAGACGCATTGTAGGCAAAGGTGAGGTTATGGTTTATGAAAAAAACCTTGCTATCCGTCTTAATGAAATTCTTGATTCTAATGCCATTGTTTATTGTCTTACAAAAGAGTCTCAATCATGAATATAAAAAAAATTTTTCTTATAATCTGCCTTTTTAACGCCTTTATCTTTGCACAGAGTCTCACTTCTATCCAATACAAAACTCTCAAGCACTCTCTTGTTATCACGCTTAATTTCAATCAACCTCTACAGAACAATCAAATTTTCAAATCACCAAAAAATTATCTTGAGATTAAACAAATCTCTCCAGTCAAAGCTTTTAGAAAAAATTTTGACTCTTTCTTTCATACATTGTATGTTTTTTCCTATAAACAAAATCTCTATATTGCTCCTCGTGGAGACACTCCCTTGGAGTTGAATTATCAGATTAAAAATAAAAGTTTAATTTTAACTTATACACCACTATTGAAAAATCATTCTACCATTTCTTCGTGGCAATATTTAATGATTATTTTGATCTTATTGATTTTGATTGCATTTTTATACTATATCAAAAGATACACAAAACCACAGGTTTATCAGTCCTACCAAACAAAAAAATTTTTTATTGATCAAAAGCATTTTATTTTAGATATTTATATACAAAATCGACATTATATAGTTTTGGGAGCACCAAAAGGATATCTTCTGCTAGATAAAGTAGATTCTATACAAGCTCCAAAGCAAGATAATACAGAAACCCGTACGCATCAACCAAAAAAATCATTTTCCTCTCCATTTAAAAGCTTGGTGCGTAAAATCAAAAATATCAAAAATAATGAGGTCAATGCAAAGAAATCTTTATGAGAACGAAACAAAATCAGAGGCTTTTTTTTTCTGGCCTTGTTTCTATTTTACTTCACCTTATTCTTATAGGAACTATTATCGCATTTAAACCACCCACTCTTAAACAGGAAAAAAAGGTAAGATTAGAAAATCTTCTTGTGCTTAAAAGAGGTCAGAGTCAAGATCCCACTAAAAACAAAGAAGGTTCAAAAAAACCTTCTCTTGCAGCTCCAAAAAATCAACCATCAGCAATACCAACACCACTAAGCAATCCCACAACAACAGCAGCAAAAACGCCTCCTAAAAAACAAGAACAAAAACAAAAAGATAGCCATAAAAAAGCTTTGGAAAAGTTTGATCCCACACCATTTAATGCAAAAGATCTCTCTCTTTTAGAACCCTCATTTCTCCCACAGCAAAGTGGTGGAACCTATACTTCAAAACAAACAGATAAGGGCAATGATTCTGAAACTATTCAAGAGATCAATCAACTCTATGGAGAAGAATTTGGAGACTTAGGTACTGCACAAAAGGATTTTATCAGAAACAATCTTCGCAATATAGGAAGGATCACTCAAAGCTATCTTTCTTATCCTCGTATTGCGGCATATTTTGAACAAAGCGGTGTCAATGCAGTTGAATTCTATCTCCACCCAAATGGAGACATTAGCGGATTAAAAATCATCAAAAGCTCTGGTCTTAGCTCTTTTGATGCACAAACACTTCACACAATTAAAATCGCTTATAAAGATTATCCAAGGCCAACGGAAACAACTCTAATCAGAATTCATGTTACCTATTCTTATTATGGATACTAAACCCCTCTAAGACTTTACATAAACCTTACAATCTCAAGCTATAGATTTTACAAAAGAACCCTATACTCACAAAAAACCAAAAGATACAAGGAATGATGATGAAAATTTTTCAATATATCTTTATTTATTCTACTTTATTATTCTCTCTTCATTCTCAACCTATCAATGCAATTACTCGAGAATCAGGATCAGGAACCAGAAGTGCATTTATTGATATCTTTGATATCAAGTCTATCAATAATCAGGGTAAAAAAATTGATGCAATTGATCCAAAAATACAAATCACAAACTCAGCAGCAATCATTATTTTAACAACAATGCAAAACCCAAATGCGATCGGATACATCTCTCTGGCATCACTCAATCCAAAAATAAAAGCACTAAAAATTGATGACATCTATCCAAGTATTGAAAATATCAAAAACAAATCCTACCCTATCACGCGTCCCTTTAATCTTGTTTTTAAATCTCATCAAAATGAAGCTCTAAAAGATTTTCTTTGTTTTTTAAAAAGCAAAGAAGCCAGTAAAATAATTGATAAAAAAGGTTATGTGAGTCTTTCTCATCAAAATTATATTAAAAGAAACATTCAAGGAAAGCTTACTATTTCTGGATCTTCATCTATCTCTCCATTGATGCAATCTCTCATTGAAGCCTATCAGCACCTCAACCCACAAATCAAAATACTCTTACAGCAAAATGATTCAACAATAGGATTAAATAATCTTCAAAAAAATCTCAGTGATCTAGCAATGGTTTCAAGGAACATCAAACCAAATGAGATTGACTCTTCTTATGAGGTATTTTTACTTGCACAAGATGCAATCATAATGATTGTAAATCCAAAAAACCCTATTCAAAATCTATCTAAAGACAAAGTTAAAAGCATTTATCTTGGCCAAATCAATACTTGGGATTTTCAATGAAGAATTTAAAAGAAAAAATATCTTATGGTTTCTTTTTATCAAGTGCAATTATTTGTATTATCTGTGTTATTTTAATCTGTATTTTTCTTTTTTTTCACGCCATACCAACTCTTTTGGAAATTGGATTCTTTCGTTTTATTTTTCATTCAAACTGGAATCCATCAAATGGAGAATATGGTATTTTATCAATGATTATTAGTAGTATTTATATAGCGGTAATTGCGACCTTTATTTCTGCTATCATTGGTATTTTTAGTGCAATCTATCTTGTGTATTTTTGTCCCAAAAATCTTAGTGGTTCTCTTTGTTTTATCATCAATGTCCTTGCTGGAATCCCATCTGTTGTTTTTGGATTTTTTGGGCTAATGGTTTTAGTTCCTTTTATTCAGCATCTTTTTAATGTCAATGGAAGTAATTTGCTTACTGCTTCAATCTTGCTTGCTATTATGATTTTGCCTACTATCATTAGTATTTCTAAGGACGCTCTTTACTCTGTTCCAAAAAGTTATTTTGAAGCTTCGCTTGCTCTTGGGTGCAGTAAAGAATATAGCATCTTTTACATTCTTCTCCCTGCGGCAAAATCAGGAATTCTAACAAGTCTTATTTTAGGCATATCAAGGGTTATTGGTGAAAGCATGGCTGTGATCATTGTATCTGGTAACCAAACCCTCATTCCTACAAGTATTTTTGATGGGATACGCACCCTCTCTAGTAATATTATTCTTGAAATGGGATATGCAAGCGGATTGCACTATCAAGCCCTCATTGCCACAGCTTTTATTTTATTCTTACTCACTCTTTTTATCAATCTTTTATTTACGATTTTAAGGAATAAAAAATGAAAATCTCTCGCTCCTCTCACCCTAACCTTTCACACCTTTTTGTATCTTTTCTTACATTTTTAAGCAAATTTGCAATGCTAGTTACCCTGCTTTCATTTTTTGGAATCTTTGGATATATCTTCTATCAAGGAATACCTGAGTTACATCTTGATGTATTTTCGTGGAATTATAATTCAGAAAATGCCTCAATGATGCCTGCTATTATCAATACTTTTTTAATGATTGTTTTTTCTATTTTTATCGCTACTCCAATTGGTGTTGGTTGCGGTATTTATCTCAATGAATATGCAAAAAATCAAAAATTTATCACAACCATTGATTTAGTCACAACAACTCTTGCAGGTATTCCTTCTGTTGTTTTTGGACTCTTTGGCTATCTGATTTTTGTCTTATTTTTTAATTTTAACTACAGCTTTTTAAGTGGTGTTTTAACTCTGAGCATTATCATTCTCCCAGTTATCATTAAAACAACAGAAGAATCACTTAAATGTGTCCCCAACTCTTATCGAGAAGGAAGCTTAGCACTTGGTGTGCAAAAATCTCACACGATTTTTAAAATTCTTATCCCATCTGCAATCAATGGCATTAGTAGTGGTATTTTTTTAAGTATTGGGAGAATCATTTCAGAAAGTGCCGCACTCATTTACACCTCTGGCACACTGGCTAAAGTATTTGATGGTTTTCTATCCTCTGGAAGAAGTCTTAGCGTCCATCTGTATGCCTTGCTTTCAGAAGGGTTTTATTTTTCTCAAGCTTACGCAACCGCCTGTATGCTTTTGATAGTTATTTTAGTGATTAACTCAATTTCTACTATTTTGTTTAAAATTTTTACAAAGGAATACAATGGATAAATTTACTATCAATTCTCTCAACTTGTTCTATCAAGATTTTTGGGCTCTTAAAAATATTAATCTTAAAATTGCCAACAAAAAAATCACAGCTTTCATCGGTCCGAGTGGTTGTGGAAAAAGCACTCTTCTACGCTCTTTAAATCGTATGAATGATCTTAATCCAACTTGTAAAATTAATGGAGAAATTTTATTGGATTCTAAAAATATCTATCGTATTGAAGTAACTAAATTAAGAAAACTTGTTGGAATGGTATTTCAAAAGGCTAACCCATTTCCAATGAGCATTTATGATAATCTCACATATGGGCCTAAAGCACACGGCATTAAAGATAAAATCAAACTTCAAGAAATCGTAGAAACCTCTCTGAAAAAAGCGGCACTTTTTGATGAAGTTAAAGATCACCTAAACAAAAATGCACTGGAATTAAGCGGAGGGCAACAACAACGCCTCTGTATCGCTAGAGCCTTAAGCATAGATCCTGAAATTTTACTACTTGATGAACCAACAAGTGCTCTTGATCCCATCTCTACTGGCAAAATTGAAGAATTACTAATCAATTTAAAAGCCAATCTCACGATTGTTATCGTTACTCATCATATGCATCAAGCAAAAAGAATTTCAGATGATCTTGCTTTCTTTTTGCACGGAGAATTAATAGAATTCAACCAAACAGAAGAAATTTTCAAAAATTCAAAAGATCCTCGAACACAGGATTATATCTTTGGAAAATTTGGTTAATCTAAAAATCGTATATTTAGCCCAATAACTCAAACCAATCAAAGAGGAATAAATGATTTATATTCTTGAAGATGATAAAAACATTTGTGAGCTTATTTTATACACACTTCAAACACAACATTTTGAAGCACAAGGTTTTAATCATCCACAAAACTTTCTTGAAGCAATCGCAACACAAATACCTCAATTGATTATCTTAGACATTATGTTGCCACATATCGATGGACTCAGCCTTTTACAAACATTAAAAAAGCAAAAAAGCACCAAACAAATTCCTATCATTCTGCTCACAGCAAAAAATAGTGAATTTGATAAAGTTAAAGGCTTAAATATGGGAGCTGATGATTACATCACAAAGCCATTTGGTGTGATGGAAATGATTGCAAGAGTCAATGCTATTTTGCGTCGAACCAATCATATTTCTCAAAAAACAAACTTCACCTTCAAAGAACTTTACCTTGATCGAGATTCCTATCAAGTCACTATTAATCAGCAAAATATTGATCTCACACTCAAAGAATTTAATCTACTCTACCTATTTTTGTGTTACCCAGATAAAGTTTTTACAAGAGAGCAAATTGCCATAGAAGTTTGGGGAGATGATTTTTCTTCCACAAGTCGCACGATTGATATGCATATCAATACACTACGCAAAAAACTAAAAAATTATGGCAATCTCATTATCACTATGCGTGGTATTGGCTATAAATTTGACACTCAAATGCTTCAATGACAAAGCGAATTTTTTGGGTTATTTTTAGCACAAGCCTACTATTTTTTCTCCTTGGCGCGAGCTTATGTAGCTATCTTCTGCACAAAAGACTTGAAACTACTGCTTTTGAGTCTATGTCCCATCAAGCTGATTTTATCCAAGAGCTTTTAAAAAAAGATCCTAGATCTATTGAGTTATTTTCACTCAATCAAGATCGCATTAGCATCATCACACAAAATGGCAAAATCATATTTGATAGCTTTTCTTCAAAGCCATCATTTCAAAACCACTTACTTGAAAATCATCTTAATCGACCAGAAATTCAAAATAGTCTTAAGAATGGATATGCAATCTCAAAACGCCATTTTGACTTTTTAGGCACTCAAGCACTTTATTATGCAAAACTAATTGATGGGAATAAAATTTTGCGTATCACAAACTATCAAGATAATTTTTTGGGCACTCTCCTGAATGCTCTTCCGCTTTGGATTGGAATTCTTCTTTTTAGTCTTATTTTGTGTTCGCTCCTTGCATTCTATCTCACAAAATACCTCATTACACCTCTTGAAAAGCTTAACCTAAGAAATCTAAATCAGTCTCATTTTTACCCAGAACTCCAGCCATTTATCACCAAAATCACACAACAAGAAAAAATCATTAATCGACAAATAAAAACCTTAAAACAAAAACAAGAAGAATTTAATACAATCACTCAAAATATGCAAGAGTGCTTCTTAATTATTGATCCTAATTTAAGAGTCATTTCTTTTAACAAAATTGCTCATACGCTTTTTAAAAAAATAAAAATTAATTGCTCAATTGCCTTGATCACAAAGAAAAAATCTCTCAAAGAGGCAATCAAATCTGCTCTCAATGGCCAAAGAAACCAAATTACCATACAAATCAATCACGCTCATTATCAAGTCTTTTCAAATAGTATTTATCAAGAAAATAAAATCATTGGGGCAATTATTTTTATTCTTGATATTACCGAAAAAAAAGAACACGAGAATCTTAGAAGAGAATTTAGTGCAAATGTTTCACACGAACTCAAAACCCCTCTTACTTCCATTTCTGGATATGCAGAACTTTTAAAAAACAACCTTGTTGGCCATCAAGACATCTCAAGCTTTGGAGATAAAATTTATCACCAGGCACAACGACTTTTAATTCTTATCAACGATATCATTAAGCTTTCACGGCTTGATGAAGGAAATCTTTTTAATCAAAAAGAAAGTTTTAGTCTGCGATGTGAGGTTCAAAAAATTTTAGAATATCTTCCAAAAAATAATCTCACAATTGAAGTCCGTGGAGACTCTCACATTTATGGAGTAAAAAATCTCATTTTAGATATGATTTTCAATCTCTGTGAAAATGCCATTAAATACAACAAGCCCTATGGATCAATTTTAATCACACTCACTCAGGATTATTTTCATATCAAAGACACTGGTTATGGTATTGCCAAAGAAAATCAAAAACGCGTATTTGAAAGATTTTTCAGAGAAGACAAAAGTCATTCTCAAACGATTGAAGGCACGGGGCTTGGCTTATCCATTGTCAAGCATATTGCAAGCCTTCATCATTTTCGCATTAAACTTAAAAGCAAAATCAATGAAGGCACAGAAATTTTTATCTATTGGAAAGATTAGTATTTATAGACATTTAAAGCCGCTGGTGCTTGAGTAGTTGGCATTAACTCTATACGATTAATGTTAATGTGTTCTGGTAAATTTGCTACCCAAAAAACTGCTTCTGCAATATCCTCTGGGCAGAGTGCGTGTGCATTTTTATAAAGCTCTTTGGCTTTCTTTTCATCTCCCTTAAATCTCACGATAGAAAATTCACTTCCACCCACAAGACCAGGTTCAATATTGCTCACTCGGATATTCTTATCATAAAAATCAGCTCTTAAATTTAAACTGAATTGTTTTACAAAAGCTTTACTCGCACCATAGACATTTCCACCTGGATACGGATAGCTACCCGCGATAGATCCTATATTGATAATATGTCCCTTTCGACGCTTTGCCATAAAAGGGATAAGATAATGACTTAATCCCACTAAAGCCTTAATATTTATATCAATCATTTGATTCCAATCTTCAATATGACATTTATCAGCAGAATCAATCCCTAATGCCAATCCAGCATTATTAACCAAAACATCAACCCTATCACACCAGTCTGATAATTCTTTCTTGATTTTTTCAATCTCTAAAACATCACAAACAATGATTTTAACACACTTGCCTCCCAACTCTTCTTTTAAGGCTTCTAACCTATCTTTTCTTCTTGCTAATAAAATAACTTGATGTTGATTTTGAACAAACTTTCTTGCGATAGCTGCACCAAACCCTGCACTTGCCCCCGTAATCAAAGCTAACATATCAATCCTTTAAAACTAAAAAATGTTTTATTATACTCATACTTCTTTCTTTCAAACCAAAAAACACAAAAAATAACATTTTAAAGATTAATCAATGTTGTAATTTTTTCTCTATAATTAAGATTGCAACTTAGCTTAAGGATTTTGTAAATGATTCAAGTAGGCCATAGCCCCGATGCTGATGACTTATTTATGTATTATGCAATCGTCTTTGGGTGGGTAGATTCAGAACTCAAACAGCAGTTTCACAATATCGCTCTTGATATCCAAACACTCAATGAAAAAACGCTTCAAGGCGAACTTGATGTGAGTGCCATATCCTTTGGACTCTATCCGCTAGTGAGGCTTGATTATGCTCTCTTGCGGACAGGAGTAAGCTTTGGTAATGGCTATGGGCCAAAGCTCATTAAAAAACGCAATACGCGATTAAAATCGAATTTCAAAGTTGCGCTATCTGGTGCTCATACAAGCAATGCTCTGCTTTTTAAAATTGCTTATCCTCAAGCACGGATTGTTTATAAGAACTTTCTTGATATTGAGAATGCTGTATTGAGTGGTGAAGTCGATGCAGGGGTTTTGATTCACGAATCTATTCTCTGCTTTGATCAATCTCTTGAAGTTGAACGAGAAATGTGGGAGATTTGGTGCGATCTAGCAAAAGAAGAGCTTCCTCTGCCACTTGGCGGTATGGCATTGCGCCGATCTATTCCACTCAATCGAGCAATTGATATTGAAAAAACACTAATTAAAGCTGTTAAAGTTGCTCTTGTTGGACAAAAAATTCTTTCTAAAATGCTAATTCAAAAAGGCATTATTAGAGTGGATTCAAATCAGCTTAAAACCTACCTTAGTCTCTATGCCAATCAAGATTCTATTGAACTTTCAGAAAAACAAATTCAAGGAATTAATAAAATGTTTGAACTAGGTTTTAAAGCTGGGATTTATGATCATCTCATAGAGGATTGCAGAGATTATTTTATCCCTCAAGAATATGAAAAATTACGATACAGCTAAAACCACAAAAAAGGATTCAAATGATTTTTATTGATGCTTGCAAAAAAAAACCGACTCCATACACACCTATATGGCTAATGCGCCAAGCTGGAAGATATCTAGAAGAATATAAACAAACACGCCAAAAAGCTGGAAATTTTCTTGATTTATGTAAAAATGTTGAACTGGCAACAGAAGTAACTCTACAACCTATTGATATCCTCAATGTAGATGCAGCAATTTTATTTAGTGATATCCTAGTTATCCCTATGGAAATGGGACTTGACCTTAGCTTTGTTAAAGGAGAAGGACCAAAATTTACCCGACCTATTTCAAATTATCAGGAAGTTTGCCAACTAAAAAAAGGAATTGCACCAAAATTGGAGTATGTCTATGATACGATCAGTTCAGTTAGACAAAAATTATCAAAAGATAAAGCGCTCATTGGTTTTTGTGGTTCTCCTTGGACACTCGCAACTTACATGATAGAAGGAGAAGGTAGCAAAACCTATACAAAAAGCAAAAAGCTTCTCTATCAAAGCCCACAAACTCTCCACTATCTCCTTAAGCAAATCACAGATGAATTAAAAGATTATCTTCTCTTACAAATTAAAGCCGGTGCAGATTGTGTGATGATCTTTGATTCTTGGGCAAGTGCATTGGAGGAAGAAGCTTTCTTTGAATTTAGTTGGGGATATATGAAAGATATTGCAAAAGAAATCAAAAAGCATTATCCAGATACGCCAGTGATTCTTTTTCCTAAAGGTATAGGTGCTTATCTTGATAAAATTGATGGTAATTTTGATGTTTTTGGAGTTGATTGGGGAACACCTCTTCATCTTGCAAAATCAAAATTAAGTGATCGATATGTGCTTCAAGGGAACCTTGAACCTTGTAGAATCTATAGTGAAGATGCAATGGAAATAGCTGTTGATGAGATTATCTCTATTATGGGGAAAAAGCCTGGACACATTTTTAATCTTGGACATGGTATGTTACCGGACTTGCCTCGTGAAAATGCAATTAAGCTTGTAGAAATAGTGCATCAAAAGACTAAAAGATAAAAGAGGTATTACTCTCTTTCAAAAACGCATAATTTTTTGTAAAATACAACAAAAATTTTTGAGGATAGATTTTATGAAGGTTGTTATCTTAGCTGGGGGACTTGGCACCCGTCTTTCTGAGGAAACAGGATTGCGCCCTAAGCCGATGGTAGAAATTGGTGGAAAACCAATTTTATGGCATATTATGAAAATTTATAGCCATTATGGTTTTAATGACTTTATTATCCTTACAGGATATAAAAGCCATGTGATTAAGGATTACTTCCTTAATTATTACACACGCTATAGCGATATCACAATCAATATGGCAGATAATAGTGTAGAAATCCATCAAATCCGTCATGAACCTTGGAAAGTTACAATGCTTTATACCGGTCAAGATACTATGACGGGGGGTCGTATATTGCAAGCTAAGCCCTATGTCAATAATGAGACATTTATGCTAACTTATGGCGATGGTCTGAGTGATATCAATCTTCACTCACTGCTTTCTTTTCATCAAGCACATCAAAAAGCCATCACAATGACTTCTGTTCTTCCAGAAGGTAGATTTGGTGCTCTTGACATTGACCCAATAAATCAACAAATCAAAACTTTTACTGAAAAACCAAAAGGCGATAGCCAAGGGGGGGGGGGATGGATTAATGGTGGATTCTTTGTTTGTGAACCAAAAGTTTTTGATTACATTCAAGAAAGCATCATAGATCAACAAAAGCAACAAAATATCTCATCACTACCTCTTTCTCATCATCTTTTTTCTTCAATTGTTTTTGAGCAATCTCCATTAAAAAATCTTGCACAAGCTGGTGAACTCTTTGCTTACAAATACAAGGGTTTTTGGAAATGCATGGATACACTTAAAGATAAAAATGACCTCACCCAAATGTGGATAACAAATCACGCACCTTGGGCAATCTGGCAATAAAAAATAAAGGAGTTTTATGAAATCAAACACACTTAATAATCCTATTTTAATTGAAGATATGCAATCTATACTTACTCACCTAACAGAACAAGAAAAAAATAAATTTAAAGATGCTGTTATTCTCATTACTGGTTGTGGAGGATTTTTAGGATTTTATTTTATGTATTTTTTTGCTACACAGTCTCAAAGTCTTGGAATCAAAAAAGTAATTGGTCTTGATAATTTTATGCTAGGCAAACCTAAGTGGCTTGAATCACTCATTCTTGCTTATCCTCAAATATTTGAGATCCAAAAATTTGATATCATCAAAGATCAAATCAAGGATATCTCATCAGCTAGTACTGCTAATCTCATCATCCATGCTGCAAGTATTGCAAGCCCTACTTTTTATAGAAAATATCCCATAGAAACACTCGATGCCAATATCTGGGGGCTTAGAAATTTATTAGAGTATTATAAGGATAAAGCGATTAAAGGCTTTCTCTTTTTTTCAAGCTCTGAGATTTATGGAGATCCAACAAAGGATCATATCCCCACTCACGAAGAATATCGAGGCAATGTTTCTTGTATTGGACCTAGAGCTTGCTATGATGAATCAAAGCGTTTTGGAGAAACCATCTGCTATCTTTTTGCACAAAAATACAATCTTCCTATCACGATCGCTCGACCATTTAACAATTACGGACCGGGCAAGAATCTTGAAGACAAAAGAGTTCCTGCTGATTTTGCAAAATCAATTCTCAATCAAGAAGATATTGTGATTTTAAGCAATGGAAAACCGACAAGAACATTTTGCTATATCTCAGATGCAATTGCAGGATATCTGAAAGTGTTATTATATGGGGAGTTTGATTATTTCAATATCGGTATGGATCAGCCAGAAATTTCAATCAGCCAACTTGCACAAATCTATGAAGAATGTGGAAAGAAACATTTTAACTATACAAAAAAAATTATTTACTCCTCTTCTCAAGACAAAGACTATCTCACACACAACCCAAATAGAAGATGTCCAGATATTAGCAAAGCAAGACAAAAACTACATTTTAATCCAAAAATTCTCATTTCCGAAGGCGTAGAGAGATTTTTATTTTTCTTAAAAAAGGAAAACAATGAGTTCTGATATAAAAATTAGTGTTTTTGGTTTAGGTTTTGTAGGTCTAACCACGGCTGTAGGTTTCGCCAATCAAGGTTTTAGAACTTTTGGTTATGAAATAAACAAAGAAAAGCTTCAGATGCTTCAAAATAAGCAAATTCCATTTTATGAAGAAGGTTTGCAAGATGCATTAAATAAGACACTCAACACGACACTTTTTCTCAGCCACAACCCAGAAGAGGTGCTACAAGATAGCGATATTATTTTTTACTGCATAGGCACTCCTATGGGGGATGACGGAAGCGCTGATTTAAACTATCTACTACAAGCTTTAAAAACAACAATCACACACCTATCTAAGTGCAAAACAAAACCTATCCTTGTCATTAAATCCACAGTTCCTCCATCAACCACACAAAATATTTTTGTCCCATTCCTTCAATCTTTAAACATTAGAGTAAATCAGGGGGATCAATCTGATATTATCTTAATCAACAATCCAGAATTCTTGCGAGAGGGATTTGCTTACAGCGATTTTATGAATCCAGACAGAATAGTTATCGGAGCGCCACATCCTCTCGATAAAATAAAAACAATTTATAAACCATTTAATGCCCCAATTTTATTTACAAATCTCAATACCGCAGAGTTTATTAAATATCTCAGCAATACAACTTTAGCTATGCAAATTAGCTATGCGAACGAAATGAGCATGATTGCTCAAAAGATTGGTGATATTGATATAAAGTATGCTTTCAAGACGCTTCATCAAGACAAACGCTTTAGTGGAAATCCTGCCAATATTACAAGCTACATTTATCCAGGATTAGGCTTTGGGGGGTATTGTTTGCCAAAAGATACTCTTGCTCTTCATAAAAAAGCACAAGAAAATGGGTTTGAGACTAAAATTCTCAAGAGTATATTGGAAACAAATGAAGATGTGCTTGATTTTTATATTAAAAAAATCTGTTTAGAAATATCAAAAGATAAAAAAATTGGGGTTTTAGGATTAAGTTTTAAACCAAAAAGCGATGATGTTAGGGATAGCAAATCAAGTATTCTAATCCAATCACTTTTAAAAAATAACTATTCTATTATTGCTTATGATCCAATGGCAAATGAGATTTTTAAAGAAACTTATCGCCTTCCTATCTCATACGCACAATCAGCAAATGATCTTCTTAAAGAAGCTGATGTATGCATCATCGCAACCGCATGGGAAGAATTTAAAAACATTAATTTTTCAAACAAAATTCTTTATAATTTAAGATTTATATAAGAACAAAGGAGGAAGCGGGGAAGTATGGAAGAAGAAATTTTTCTAACAAGGCAAGATAATGTTTCTCCAGAAGAACAATATGCAATCATTAAAGAGGTAGAAAGCAAATATTCTAA
>X103_Eurasian_Blackcap__coassemble_183_pt1 | contig 49300 bp, 39 predicted proteins | sample X103_Eurasian_Blackcap__metabat2_low_PE_003 | metagenome-assembled genome bin X103_Eurasian_Blackcap | reverse complement strand
GTTTTAGCCACTTCATAAATCTTTCTATGGTAAAATAGACGGGTCTGGAGTCCCCTTGACAAAGGGTATAGAGAAGTTGTATAATACAAAAATATAAGATTTATGAAGTGGCTAAAATAAGGAGTTTTCGGTCTCCGTGGAGTAACTGCGTTGCATCTCCTCAAACCGAACATTTTTAATTTTATTTAAAATAGCGTTAGTTGTGCTGTTGTTTGAACTTTTTCTGTTTCTGTTTTCTTTCCTAACAAAAGTTTCATATGATCAAATTGTTTTTCTGTTATGACTAAAGCTCTGATATGTCCCTTATTTGGAATAGCATTTTCTAGATTTTTTAAGTGTGTATCAACACTTTTTAGACCTTTACAAATTCTGATATAAACTGAAAATTGCAACATAAAAAATCCATTTTTTATCAAAAATTTTCTAAAAGAAGCGCTTGATTTTCTTTCTTCTTTTGTTGTTGTAGGCATATCAAACATCACTAAGATTCTCATAAATTTTTCTTCCATTTGATTCCTCGTTTAAAAGTGGTAAAGATAGTTTATTGGTATTTTTATTACAAATTGCATTGGCAATGCTCCAGATGCTTCTTGTGATTGCTCGATGAAGAGGAAAATTTTTAGAATCAAGTGATACTTGCGTATAAAGTATATTGACTAATTCTGCTTTATCTTGTGGCTTAAGGATTTGGTGGGAAAAATTAAAATTGATAACTTTTGCATCTACAAAAACTCGGTAAGGCTCGATAATATCATCAGCAAGATTAAAAGGATTAAATTGATTGCTATGAAAAATCCCAAGTGATGGCAATAAACCAGAAGCCACTAGATTTCTTGCAATCACTCCTCTTAAAATCGCATAACCATAATTTAAAGCAGAGTTAATAATGCAAAAATCTTTGCGACTAAAACTTTTATAAAAAAGTGCTGGAAAATAGAGAGCAGAAGCTTTGGCTTCATTATTTGTGCTATCAGATAGCTTTACATTTTTTTGTAATATTTCAAGTTTATGTGCGATTTTGTCTTTATTTTCAAGCTTGAGAAGATTGGCTTGATTTTTGATCTTGGCTTTTATGATTTTTTGCCAAATAATTGCTTTGCTTTGTTGTGATAAATTGATTTGATGTTGGATAATTTGTGAGCTTTTATAATGCGAGAGAAAAGGAGTAAAAATACCACTTGGTAAATGAGAATCATCACAAATAAAAAGAAGAATCTTATATTTTGTAAAAATACTCAAGAGAGATGAGCTAAGTGAGATTTGAGGGGTATCAATAATGATATTTGCAATGTCTTTAAGGGGAATTTGTATCAAGTCTCTGTCTTGAATCTTAAGACAGAGATTGTTGTTTTGGTGTGATAGCTTTGCAGGAGAGCTTAAAAATAAGGTGCGATAAGATTCTTCAAACATTATTAATTAATAATCCTTATTTTTTGTTGATAATTCCAATTCTTTTTATGTTTTTTAACTCCTTGATTTCGCCAAGTGGGGAAATTTTTACTTTTTTAAAGATTTTTAATCCTTGAATTCCGCAGTTTGATTTTGAAAATAGCTTTTTATTTTCTTTTTTATCTGTATCTGTGAAGAATACTTCTTCGCTTGTATTTTTAAGCTGATATTTGCTTAAATGCTCAAAAGAAAGACTTGCAGTGCTAGAGTTGGTGCTCTTATAGATAGCTAAAACAGCTTCTTGCATTTTTTTAGTTTGGATTAAGACGCAATCATTTTTAAATAATGAAAAACAAAATTCATAATTCTCATCCATCTCTATCCAATCTTTAATAACTCCATCTTTTTTTCCTATAGCAATTGCTTTATTTGGTAAGACTTTTTTAGCAAAATCAAAAGTATAAATTGGAACCACATAGAACAATCCTTTATCTTTACTCTTAAAAATGTCTGCTCTTACCATTTCTCCATTATCAACAATTCCTTCATTTATTTCTCTTACTTTTCCATATTCTATGGCTTTTTGTAACCCTTTTTCGCCACCGTATTTTTCGTAATACTCACTTCGTTTTCTTATGGTTTCTTCGTGCAATGCTCCACTGATTTTTTGGGAAACATTATGAGAAACTATAATTTTTTTAATGCTTTCATCTACTTTTGTTTTGAAGTCTTTTGTGGGATAGCGCATCTTAAGTTTGCTTAGATAATCACCTTCTTCATCAATTTTTTTAGTTTTATCTCTAGAGTTTTTATAAGAAAGTTCTTTATCTCTTAAAAATTCACTATATTTTTGAATTGTTCCCTGATTGATACAAGCAATAATGATGGCATCTTGTGCGTGATGCAAGTGATGATCTCTATTTTTATCTATTAATCCCCAATAAGATCTCATAGCTGATGTTAAAGAGCCTGGAATAATTCTAATATGCTCACTTTTAGAATCTAGAGGTAAGAATTTAAAGTAATTTCTTACATAAAGGCTAACGACTCTATTGATATAGCTTGTATCTACTAAATTTCTTGCAAGAAAATCTATTTGCTCTCCGCCAGTCCTCTCTTTAAAGGTTTTACTAATAATTTTTTCTTTTTTCTTTTTGCTAAATTTAGTGCTAAAAACACGAGCAACAAATTCATCCCATTTCTTTTTATCTGATCCAAAAAATTCATAAGGAGTTTTATTTAGCTTGTTTTGATTTTCACTTCTAAAGCATAGCACTTTATTCATTTGAGAGTCGTCTAAGCTTCTGCTTAATGGAAAATAATGATCTATATCTAGCATTTTTTCATCTAATAAATCTGAGATTTTAATTTTGCGACCAGAGTAAATACATTGCTCATTTTGTAAAATCCAAAGTTTAAATTTTAAAATGTTGCTTTTGTTTTTGGTTGCATTGTATTCTTCTATCTTTTCAAGTGCTTGTAAGTTTGCTTTTTCATTTTCTTTTTGTTGCTTTTCTATTTTCTCTCTTTCTTTTTTGCTTAAGCCAATATCTCTAGTAAGTTCAATATTTAAATAATGGAATTTTCCATATTTTTTAACAATTGCATTAAAAATTTTTCTAAATTCGCTCAATGCACGATATACCACTGGGTTTGTAATCTCAAAATAGCTATCTTGTTTCGCGATTTCGTTAAGCGGAGGAAGAAAATCCTGTGCTAAAGTCTTTTTTGGGATAATGATTTTTTGCTCTTGTAAAATTTTCAGAGCCTCATCATATCTTTTTCCTTGTTCCATTAACGGAATAAAATGCTCTAGTGCCTCTAGACTTAGGTTAATATACTTGTTAAAATTTAATTTAGCGTTTTTGATTTTTTGTATTTGCTCTTGTGTAAGACCTAATTCTTTTAATTCTTTGGCAATTTTTTCCCAGTCCCTATTTCTTCCTAAAATTTGTGCGATTTCGTCTTGGGTTTTTATGTCTATATCTGGGTTTATTTCCAGAAGCTTTATTGTGTTTTCTAAAGCAAGGAAAGTTTTATTTTCTGATTTATCGTTTTCATAAGATAAACCTTTGAATTGAAATTCTTTAGGAAGCTCTAATATTTCTTTAAGCTCTTGATAGCTAACTCCCTTTTTTTTGGCTTTTGCTTTTTCTAAAATTTTAGCAATGATACTTGGTAAATCCCAGATAATACCTGTTTGTTTGTGAATGTAAATCAATGTATTTAAAATTTTCGTTAAAGCCACAAATTTCTCTGCACTCGGAGAACTTTTACAGGCTCTTGGTTTGGTTTGAAAAAATTGACATTTTCCGATTTTATCTTCAAAACTCTTCAAGGGACGTTGATAAAAGATAAGCCCTTCTATTTCTTGCTTGCTTTTAGCCTCTTTGTTCCCTAATAGATTTTTCTTAAAATCTTGAGTGATTGCATCATTGCCAAATTTTTCTTGTCTTTCGAGAATGATTTCTAATTCTTCCAGTAAATCACTTCTACCGATACAGCGATTGTAGTTTTCTTTGCCTCTATTTCTTACATTATAGAATTTAAATTCTGAGGTATCTTCTCTCCTTTTTTGGAAATATTTCTCGCACATCATTTCACCAATGGTTTGATATTTAGTGCCCAGTAGTTCTTTTCTATTTTCATTGATTGCTTTTAAAATACTGCCACTTTCAGTATCTTCTAATCCATAGGTAATATCATTGTAGCCTCTACGCTTTGCGATGTGTAAAATTACTCTTGCTAACTCTTCATTGCTTAATTTTCTCTTCAAGGCCTCCAGTCGTAATTGCCAAGGAGATTTAAAATTTTTAGAAGTATTAAAAATAATGGGTAAAGCTGTTGTTTTTGTAAAAAAAAGATCTGGTGATAACCCTAATGTCTCAATGAGATATTTTTTTATTTGTAAAATCCTAGCCTTTCTTCTTTGGTTTCTTTTTCTTGCACTTCTTGCCATTCTTCTTGGTAGAGCCAAAGAGCTTTTATCTTTGGGGTTTTCTGCTTTTGTAAAGATTCTCACTCCGCTGTCAATAATCTCAAATTTTTCATTATCAGAATTTATGATTGCCCAACCAATGCTTGCGATACCTATATCTAGTCCCAAAGTGATAGCCATTTTTTATCCTTTAAGTTATGTTTTGATGTTATTTTACAATATTTTGAATTTTAAAAGCCCCCAAAAATAGGGGCAAGAGTTAAAGTTTAAAATTTGGAATTTTATTGAAGTTAAGGTAAGTGTAAATATTTTCTTTACTGAGTCTATCACCGATAATATCAAAATATTCTTTTGGAGTAGGAATTTTTCCAAGAAGAGCACATACTGCACCTAGTTCAGCACTTCCAAGATAGACTTGAGCGCCTTTTCCCATACGATTATCAAAGTTTCTTGTTGAGGTTGAAAAAACAACAGCATTATCTCTTACGCGTGCTTGATTTCCCATACAGAGACTGCAACCTGGTGCTTCAAGTCTTGCGCCTGCAGCTCCAAAAATTGAGAAATAGCCCTCTTGAGTGAGTTTTTTTTCATCCATTTTTGTAGGTGGAGCTATCCAAACTTGCGTAGGGCTTGCCCCTGCATTTTTTACTACTTCGCCAAATGCCCTGAAATGTCCGATATTTGTCATACAGCTACCAATAAATACTTCGGTGATTTTTTGAGGGCGTTTTGGATTATTAAGAATTTCAGAGAGGGTGGCAACATCATCAGGATCATTAGGACACGCAAGAATAGGCTCTTTGATTTCTGATAAATCAATTTCAATAACTGCGGCATATTTTGCATTTTTATCAGCCTCTAGTAGAGTTGGATTTTTGATCCATTCTCGCATTTTATCTGCACGTTTTTTTAGAGTCGTGGCATTTTGATAACCTTCTTTGATCATATTTTCAATAAGAGTAATGTTGGATTCTAAATATTCAATGATAGGCTCTTTATCAAGTTTGATAACACAAGCAGCTGCGCTTCTTTCAGCACTTGCATCAGAGAGCTCAAAGGCTTGTTCAACTTTAATATGCTCTAAGCCTTGTATTTCAAGAATCTTTCCATTAAAGATATTTTTTTTACCTTTTTTTTCAACGGTGAGCAATCCTTGTTTAATTGCGTAATATGGAATGGCATTTACTAAATCACGCAATGTAATGCCTTTATTGAGCTTGCCTTTAAATTGGATAAGCACAGATTCTGGCATATTGAGTGGCATACTTCCTGTCACAGCAGCAAAGGCGACAAGTCCGCTACCAGCAGGAAAACTAATTCCCATAGGAAAACGAGTATGACTATCTCCACCTGTTCCAAGTGTATCTGGCAAGCAAAAGCGATTTAGCCAAGAATGAATTACTCCGTCTTTTGGTTTGAGTGCGACTCCGCCACGACTTGTCATAAAATCAGGGAGCATTGCTTGCAAACTGATATCAGAGGGCTTAGGATAGGCTGCAGTATGACAGAAACTTTGCATAACAAAATCAGCATTAAAGTTGAGACTCGCTAATTCTTTGATTTCATCTCTTGTCATTGCTCCTGTAGTGTCTTGTGACCCCACGGTAGTTACTTTTGGTTCACAATAGGTATGAGGAGAGATACCATCTACTCCACACGCTCTCCCAACAATCTTTTGCGCAAGTGTGTAGCCTTGAGGTTTTGTAGTAGGATTTTCTGGTTTTGCAAAAATATCAGATTCCTTAAGATTTAAAAAATCTCTTGCTTTTTTGGTTAATCCTCTTCCGATAATGAGTGGAATTCTGCCTCCTGCACGAACTTCATCAAAGATTGTATTTGGCGTGAGGTTAAAATGCGAGATCTCTGATCCGTTTTTTTTGATTATTCCTTTATATGGATATATCTCAATTATATCTCCTTCAGAAAGTTGAGAGACATCCGCAATAATCGGTAGTGCTCCTGAGTCTTCGCAAGTGTTAAAAAAAATTGGAGCAATGACGCTACCAATGATAACACTGCCAGTTTTTTTGTTTGGTATAAAGGGGATTTCATCACCAAAATGCCACATAATTGAATTGCAAGCTGATTTTCTTGAACTTCCTGTTCCAACCACATCGCCCACATAAGCTATAGGAATATTTTTTTCTTTAATTTTTTGAATACGATTTTGATAATCAGGGATTCTATTTTTTAGCATTGCTTGGGCATGAAGAGGAATATCACTCCTTGAAAAAGCATCACTTGCGGGACTAAGATCATCAGTATTTGTTTCACCATCTACCTTAAAGACACATAACTCTAACTTTTCTGGAATTGGTTTTTTGCTCAAAAACCACTCTGCATCTGCCCAAGATTGGATCACTTCTTTTGCTAGAGGGAGAGTTTTTGATAGAGAGGCAATGGTTTCAAAGTGATCATAAATCAAAAGAGTATTTTTTAAAGCTTTTGCTGCTTCTTGAGCAACAGAGGGATTTTTACTTTGAAGTGCTGTAATGAGTGGAGGAAGATTATAGCCACCCAGCATTGTGCCAAGGTATTTTGCCGCTTCTTGCGGAGTGAGGATATCACTTCTTAGTTCTTCATTTGCAATTTTTCCTAGAAAGTCTGCCTTGATTTTTGCAGAATCATCGACGCCAGGGTTGATGCGATGAATTAATAATTCTTTAGCAAAACTCTTTTGGCGGTCATTTCCTTTCAGTAAAATCTCAATTACTTTTTTAGTTTCTTGAGCATCAAGAGGTAATGGGGGGATACCTTCTTTTTTGCGAGCCACAACTTTTTCATTATATTCTTGTATGAAATTTTCCATCATTTTTCCTTAAAAGTGAGCTTTTTATTTTAAATGTATTTACATTATAAGAGAAAAGTTTAAATTGAAATGCACTTTTAAGGTGATTTGGTATTTTTAAAGAAAATCACTAAGATTTTTAAAAATAAATCCTTTTTTCTCTAAGATTTCTATAACTTCCTTTAATCCGTCGTATGTCGCTTTTTCTGGGTGATTGAAATGATAAATTAAGATTGAGCCATTTGTAACCAAAGAAGTTTGTTTGATAATTTGCTCTTTACTAAAAGTTGCACCCGCATCTCCGAGAACATCAAAGCCAATGGCTTGATACCCAAGATCGGATAGAATTTGCAATGCGATTTCATCATAGTATGCGGTTCCAGAACGAAAAAATCGTGGCTTTTTTCCAGTAAGCTCTTGAATTTTATGATCATTTAGCATGATTTCTTGATAAACCTCTTGAATATTTTGAGTGCCTTGAATGTGATAAGCACTTTTTCCATTTACGCTCAAAGGCTTATGCTTAAATCCGTGGTTTTGGATAGAAAAAAGTGGATCTTTTGCAAGATCTAAAAAATCATCTGAATGAAGTTTGATCCAACGAGCATTAATAAAAAGCATCGCAGGTATCTTTTTTTGTCTTAAAAGATTAATGATTCTTTGATCATATTTTCCACTACAAGCATCTAGCGTTAGAAAAATATAGGGTTGTGAGGTGTGTATTTTTGTAATGATAGAAGGTGAGTGATCTCCCCAAAAATGAGGAGTGGTATTTTGGTAGGTTTTTTGAATGGTTTCAAGCGTAGGGACTGAATGAGAATAGGCTAAAGATAAAAAGATTAAAATGAAAGAAAGCCTAATTTTAGAATACGATTGTTTTATTGTCATTGAGAAAAACTTTATCAGATAGAACTAAATCGATTGCTTTTGCAAAGACTGTCTTTTCAATATTGCGTCCATGTTTTTGCATTTCTTGCCAAGTGTAGGTGTGATTGATAGCGATGACATCTTGAGTAATGATTGGTCCTTCATCAAGTTCATCATTAACAAAATGAGCCGTGGCACCAATGATTTTAACTCCTCGATTATAGGCTTGTTTATATGGGTTTGCTCCAACGAAAGCAGGAAGAAATGAATGATGAATATTGATGATTTTATGTCTGAATTTTTGAGTAAAAGATGGAGAAAGAATTCTCATATACTTTGCAAGTAAAATATAGTCAAAAGCATAGCGATCACACTCTTTTAAAATTAAATCCTCGTGTTGTTCTCTTGTGAGATTTTCTGCGGAAATATGAACATAATGAATTCCAAATTTTGTCACCAAATCTTTGAGTGTGTTGTGATTGCTAATCACTGCTTTGATATCAACATCTAGTTCCCCGCTTTCATATCTCAATAATAAATCACCCAAACAATGATTTTCCTTAGTGCAGAAAATAATGACAGATTTTTTTTGCTGAGGTATGATTTCAATTTGTGAGTTTTTTGGAAGAATGTTTGCTAATTTGTCAAAAAGTTCTTTTTGCTGAAGTTCCCCAGTAACCTCTGTTCGCATAAAAAAAAGATTTTTATCCTTATCGACATATTCATCATTTTTTTCGATATTGAGGTTTGCTTCATACAACAAAGAAGAGATTTTAAAAATCAATCCCTTCATATCTTGAGTTGTTATTTTTATGATATGTTTCATTGTGATCCTATTGCAATGAGCTTATAAGGGTATTAAGAATAGCTTTTGAGCTTGATTCTGTGATTTGATCCAGATAATTTTCAAACTTGCTTTTCTCTAGCCAAATGGGCTCTTGTATCTCTGATAGTTTTAGTAGCTCTGAAATCGCATCATCTAAACTACCAACTTCATCAATTAGTCCTAATTTCTTTGCTGTTTTAGCACTGAAAATTTTTCCCTCAGCAAATTGGGAGTATTTTTTTGCATCTAAGTGGCGTGCTTGAGCTACATCGTGGATAAACATTTGATATTCTTCCTGTATGAGTGCATCGATATAGTTTTTTTCCTGAGGAGTCCATTTTCGTGTAAAAGTGCCAATCTCTTTATAAGCACCCGCGGCAACCCCTTGTGTTTGTATTCCAAGTTTGTCCAATAGTCCTTGAATATTTGCACCGCTAAAGATAACTCCAATGCTACCAATGAGTGCGCCACGATTAGCAAAAATTTTACTTGCATACATTCCACCATAATAGCTACCGCTTGCCATAGTCCCTTGCACATAAGCAACTACAGGGATATGAAGATTTAAATCTTTGATAATATCGCTAATTTCTACACTTGCACTCACAGAACCACCAGGAGAGTTAATGATCAAAAGAGCTCCTTTGATTTGATGGTTTTCCTTAATTTTTTTTACTTGATTGTAGATTGAATCAGAGCTAATGATGGGCCCATTGAGATATATTTTTGCTAAATTTGCCCTAGAGCCTTGCTCTTTACCTGAATAAATAAAACTTAAAATCAATATTACAATCAGTAAAAAAATACAAGCTTTAAAATACTTTGTGATAAAGATAAAAGGAGAAGCAAGAATTAAACCTAGTTTTTTCATCGTTATTCCCAAATATGTGTTTTAAAATTTTTAAGAAATTTGATTTTAGCAAAAAATAGAAATATTTTTCTAAAACATTCCTAGAATAATTTGTTGAAAATACATAGGAGCGATGAGTATGATGTTATAATATATGCAAAGAATTTTTAAAGATTATACCGATGATAGAATAGTTTAATGAGGTGAAAGGTTGGGCTGATGAAAGAAGTTTTTAGGGACAAAAAATCATTAGATTCTCGTTGTATTGTGAAATATGGCTTAAGTGATGAGATCTTAATGGAAAATGCTGCGATTGCTATGAAAAATTTAATTCAGAAAGTAACTCATAAAGGAAGCGTGATTACCATCGTATGCGGTAGCGGTAATAATGGCGCAGATGGATATACTCTAGCGCGTCATCTTGCTGGAAGTTATATGGTCAGAGTTTTACCTTTTAAAGAGCCTAAGAGTGAGCTTTGTGTAAAACAAAGTGAAAGAGCATTTGCTGTTGGTGTTCAAAGTGCAAAAAAAATTTTACCTTGTGATGTTGTTGTAGATTGCATTGTGGGTTCTGGAATGAAGCATCAACTTGATGAAGATTTGATCCGTTTGTTAGAAGAGATGCAAAAATCAGCACGAATTAAAATTGCTTGTGATATTCCAAGCGGGATTGATGCTTTTGGTTGGGTAGAAACTTCTGCCTTTAGGGCTGATTATACTCTTACGATGGGAGGATTGAGCCTTTGTCTTTTAAGTGATCAGGCTAAGGAATATGTAGGAGAGATTGTGATTGGAGATTTGGGTGTAGATGAAAGTAAGTATGCTGTAAATTCTCAAATTAAAATGCTTGAAAGATCTGATTTAAAACTTCCAAAAAGAAATCAAGAGAATGCTCATAAGGGTAATTTTGGTCATTTATGTGTGTATGCAGGCAATAAGTCAGGAGCCGCGAGTCTGGCTGGTCTTGCAGCACTTTATAGTGGTGTTGGTAGTGTCAGTATTGTTGGGAGTAAAACGGAATATTTTCCAGAATTAATGTATCAAGAGGCTTTGCCTCAAAATCTTAGTGCATTTGCAGTGGGAATGGGAATGGGTGAGAAAATACCAGAATGTCTTAATGAAATTGATTTTGAGCTACCATTGATTTTAGATGCAGATATTTTGCGTCATCAGCAAATTGGTGAAATTTTGCAACATTTTAAGAAAGTGGTTTTAACTCCTCATGCTGGAGAGTTTTTATCCTTATGGGAAATTTGCATGAAAAAATCTTTGGATAAACAAAAATTTTTGCGTGATAAAATCCCTTATCTTTTAGAAATGAGTGCGTGTTATCCAGAAGCAGTTTTTCTTCTTAAGGGAGCAAATGTTTATCTAGCAAGGAATAATCATCTTTTTATCAACACATTTGGAAATGTAGCTTTAGCAAAAGCAGGAAGTGGCGATGTGTTATCAGGGATTATAGCTTCACTTTTGGCACAAGGAAGAAATACTCTTGATGCAGCAATTAATGGAAGTTTAATGCATACTTTTAGTGCAGAGGAATTTAAAGATAAAAATTACGCATTGCATCCTTTAGGCTTGATCAGATCACTAGAAGTTATGAAAAATAAAATTATTTAGCAAGATAATAATAAAAGCGGTGAAAGGAGAATAGATGGCAGAATTAAGTGAGACATTTCAAGCAAATTTAGAGCGTGTAATTTTGTCAGCAATTATCTTTGATTCAGAGATTTTTGATGAGGTTGTAGAAGAATTGACCCCAAGTGATTTTTTCTATCCTTCTCACCGCCATATTTATGAAATATGCCTACAGCTTCATATGCAGAATAATCCTCTTGATGAAGAGTTTATTCGTAATAAGGTTGATCGTAAAATTGTGAGTGATGAAGAGCTAATTTATATTTTTTCCACCAATCCTATTGCAAGTATTCAAGGATATATTAAAGAATTGAAAGAGGCTTCATTAAAAAGGCGTTTGCATTCTTTGGCAATGTTGATTCAGGAGCAATCTCAAAATCAAGATTCTGATGTTGTGGATATTTTAGATACGATTGAAGAAAAACTCTATGGAATTTCAACAGAAAGCATACAGAGTGAATTTCGATCATCAAAAGATATCGTTTATTCTGCGATTAATAATATTAAAGAACTGAAAAAAACAGAGAATAGGGGTATTACAGGTATTGGCACTGGGTTTTTTGAACTCGATAAAATTACTACTGGGTTTAATAAGGGGGATTTAGTTATTATCGGTGCGCGTCCATCAATGGGAAAAACAACGCTTTTTTTAAATATGATTCAAGAGATGTTAAAGCATGATTATGGAGTGGCTGTTTTTAGTCTTGAGATGCCAGCGGAACAACTAATGTTTAGAATGTTTAGTTCTCTTTCATCTATTCCTTTGCAAAAAATTAAGACAGGAGATTTAGATGATGATGAAATCGGTAATTTAAGCGAATGTTCAAATCGTATTGCAAATCAAAAATTATTTGTTGATGATGGTGGAAATTTAAGCATTGCTCAATTGAGGTCAAAATTAAGAAAAATTAAAAAAAAGGAAGATATCAGAGTGGCCGTGATTGATTACTTACAGCTGATGCGCGGAAATAGCAATCGAGAAAGACATTTAGAAATCAGCGAAATTAGTCGAGGATTAAAAGTCTTAGCTAGAGAGCTAGAAATTCCTATCATCGCACTTTCTCAGCTCAATCGTTCTCTTGAAGCAAGAGATGATAAAAAACCTCTTTTGTCGGATTTGAGAGAATCAGGAAGTATCGAACAAGATGCAGATATCATTTTGTTTTTATATCGTGATGAGGTTTATCATTTGAGGGACTTGAGGACAAAGCAGGCCAAAATGTCTAAAGATGGAAAAGAGCAAGATGCGAAAAAACTTTCTTTAGAAATTGACAAGATACTTAAAAAAGAAGTGGAGGATGCTGAAATCATTGTGGCAAAAAATAGAAATGGGGAAACAAGAGATGTGATGTTGCAGTTCAGTAAAAAATACACACGTTTTGAAAATAAATCTTTAGAAGTTGAAAGAGATTATACCCCTACAAAAATGACTGATTCAGGTGATGGAGATGAGGTGAGTATGCCAGGTATGGCATTTTGAAATCAAAACCTCCATCAAGTCCCTTTGAGATTAGGATTCTTAAATCCAAAAGAGAATGGGGGATTTTTTTAATTTTTTGTATTTTGCTTTTGAGTTTAAATCTTTATCGTTATTTTCAACATTATCAGTTTTATTCTCAAAAAAATCCTTATAGCTTTGTTGCTGAAGTGAAATTGCAATATCAAAAAACAAAAAATAACAAAACCTACTTTGTGCTTAAGCTTGAAGATAGATGGGGACATAGTTTTTATACAACATCAAATCTAGAGTTAAAGACAATTTTATATCGCGATGTTAGAATTTATGGCAAAATGGCTAAATGTAGCTTTTTTGAATTTTTGCGTAGTTGCTATGTGCAAACCTACATTCTTGCTTTATTGCCAGAAAATAATTATAAAACACCTTTAAGAAATTGGATTGATTCTCAACATCAAGATGAAAATAGCAGTGTTCTCTATCGGGCACTTTTTATTGCAGATTCTGTAAATTTAGCTTGGAGAAATTTTTCGAATGCTACAGGGATCGCCCATATTATTGCAATCAGCGGGTTTCACTTAGGGGTTCTTAGTTTTGTATTGTTTTTATGCCTAGCACCGATTTATTATTTTTTTCAAAAAAGATTTTTTCCCTATCGCAATGGTTATTATGATTTATCAATTGTGATTTTGTTTTTAATGTTTCTCTATCTTGTTTTGCTTGAATTTCAACCTTCATTTTTTCGAGCATTTTTAATGGCTTTGGGTGGATTTTTTCTCTATTTTAGTGGATTGAAAATCATCTCTTTTGGAATGCTATCTGCGGTTAGTGTTGCTGCAATTGCTTGTTTTCCATCATTTGTGTTTAATATAGGTTTTATTCTTTCTGTTTTTGGTGTATTTTATATTCTTCTTTTTATCAAGCATATTCCTAAAATATCGTGGTGGAAATACGCATTGCTTTTTGATGTGAGCATTTTTTTGCTTATGGGTCCAGTGGTGCATTTTTATTTTCCATATTTTTCAATCTATCAATTCTCTTCTATTTTTATTTCAATGGTTTTTGTAATATTTTTTCCTTTTGTTGTGTTGTTGCATATTTTTGGCTTAGGAGGACTTTTAGATTTTATCTATGTTTGGGCCTTGAGTTTTAAAATACCCTATATTGAATTTTTAATGCCTTTTTGGGGTTTTGTAATTTATGTGATTGCTTCAATATTAGCAATAAAATATCGCCAAATCTTCATTCTTTTGCTAGGATTTTGCATTTTATTTTATCTGATTTTAAGCCTAAGATTTTTCTTGATTTTGTAACTTATGTTCATACTTTTTAATCATAATCTCTAAGATTTGTTTATCAGCAGACTTGAGGCTTTGGTTTGCAATATCGCAAAGATTCTGAATACTTTCATTGACATCGTCTGCTACGATACCTTCATTTCCAGTAACATAGGATTTATCAAGCGCAAGAAGTAGGGATTTATAAGCACTTTGTATTGTGGTGGCAACTTTCATAGAACAGCTATTTGCTGCTCCGTCGCATAAGATTCCGCTGATATCGCCTATCATACTTGAAATGCCATGAGAGATGGTTTTAAAATCCTGAGTAAAAAGCCAAGCGATTCCTGCATAGCTACCAATACCAGCAGTGGTAACTGCACAGAGGCTAGAGAGGCGAGGAAGTTTGCTATGAATGTAGATGGCCACGAGATGAGATAGGAAGAGTGCTCGATTTAATAAATGTTCTTTTTTAAGGTGCTTAGCAGTGATGACAACAGGCATTGTAGCAGTTATGCCTTGATTGCCAGAGCCAGAGTTGCTCATAGCTGGTAGATTGGCTCCGCCCATACGCGCATCTGATGCGGCAGTGGTGTAAATGAGGATTTTATTTTGCAAATCATTAGCAGAAAGACCATTTTCCATATGCTTCAAAAATGTTTTTCCAATTCCTAAGCCATAATTTTTTTTCAAACCTTCATCAGAAAGGGCAGAGTTAAGTCGATCTGATTCTGCGATAAATGCGATTTTATCTTCTTGAATTTCACAAGCAATTTCATAAATATCTTCAAGCAATAAGTTTTCAAAGATTTTTTGATGAGATTCTTGAGTATTAAAAGGATTATAAAGCAGGGTTTGAGAATCCCCTGTGATTTCCTGAATATGTGTATGTTCGTGTGCAATGGTTACAGAAATAGTTTTGTATTTTGATGGGAGGGGGTGATTAACTTTTCCTATTGCTTGAATGTAGATACTTGGTGTATTTTCTTGGATTTTAATATGGATTTTTGGAATTAGTGTTTTGGCAAGTTCTAAATCTTTGTTTGTAGCGTTTCTTAACACTTCAAGTTTTAGTTTTGAATCTCCGCATGCAAGTCCCATAGCTGCAGCAATAGGAAGTCCTTGCATTTGTGTATGTGGCACGCTCACAGCCATTGCATTTTTAAAAAGATTTCCAGATACATAAATCTGTAGAGTATCTGGTATTTTGCCAAGATATTCTCTTACGATGGCACTGGCTAAAGCGGTTGATATTGGTTCTGTGCATCCAAGCGCAGGACGGACTTCAAGCTTGATAACTTCTAAAATTTTTTCGATTATCTCAGGGGTGATTTTTTTATTCATTCAACACCTTTTGTTTTTTTTTAAGATAATAGCAGATTCTAGATGATGCGTGTGAGGGAATTGATCAAAAATAGCACTTTTTTCAACTTGATGTGTTTGTAATAAAAAAATAAGGTCTTGTTGAAGCGTTGTTGGATTGCAAGAAATATAGATGATGGTTTCAAATTTTGATAAAAAAGAGAGTATTGTTTTATCTTGGATTCCACTTCTTGGAGGATCAACAAGGATATGAGAAAAATTAAATTCAGAAAGATCAATAGATTTAAGTCGGAAGAATTTTCGCTTAAAACTTAAGGCCTCGATTGTTTCACCACCACTTAATCGCGCAGGAATGATATTGGAAATATGATTTTTTTCCTGATTTTGCTTAAGCATATTGAGCGCTGATTTTACAATCTCGGTGGCAAAAATTTTTCTAAAAAGTTTTGAGAGCACAAGGGTAAAATTACCGCTCCCACAATACATTTCTAAAAGATCTGTTCTCTCGTGAGGAGTGATTGTATCAATGATAAATTGTAACATTTTTTGATTGATAAAAGGGTTTGGTTGTGAAAAGGTATTTGAGAGGTGAGAGAGATAAAGCGTGTTAGAAATACTTTTTTGATTGTGAGGTGATGGGTATTGAAGAGTGATTGAGTTTGTAATCATTTCGCTTCCAATGACGATTTTTTGATTCTTGCTTCGGCCTATAAGGGAACATTTAAGTTTTTTGGCAAGTTCTTGAGCTGATTGTTTCCATTTTTCATCAAGTGGTTTGTGATAAATGAGAGTGATGATAGAATCTTTTGAGAGATTGCCTAAAAGGTTGATAGCATAGAGTTTGTGATAGAGTAGAGGAGATGATGAAAGTAAAAGCGGAAGTTGAAGAATTTGATCTTGAAGATGAGGAAGCAAAATAAGACAGGAAGTGATAGGGATTCTGAAATTTTTTGATTTTGCACTTGTGCTTAAAAAAATTTTTGGAGGAATTTGATTTAATGGATCATATGGATATGGTTCAAAAATAATTCTAAATTCTGCGCGTGATCTAAAGCCATTTTGAGGGGACTTAAAAATAAAATCCGGAAAAAACCCAAAAAGGTCTTTAAATTTTTGAGTTTTATTTGCAATTTGATTTTCATAAGAATCAAAAACTTCACAACCACCACAGGTATGGAAATGTTTGCAAATCATTGTCCCTCACCACTAATGATCGTTCGTAAATAGCTATTCTCACTTAGCATAATATAGAGTTGGCCAAGGATTTCTTTTTTTCGATCTTCATCAAGGAGAATTGATTCATCAATTTTTTGTTTGAGAATCCTTTCAATTTCTTTTGTGTCATAATCAAAATCATCAAGAACATCAAGAATGGTTTGTGCTTCAAGGAGTTTGTCGATTTTATAATTTCCATCTTGATCAAACAAAACGCTAAATTCTGTAGGATGAGTAAAAAGGTTATGACGCATTCCTAAAACCTCTTGATATGCCCCTACGAGAAAAAAACCCAAAAAATATTCTTCTTTTGTAACATCTACTTCGTGAAGATATAATGGGGCTTTAGAATCAAATGCAATTTCTCCATCGCTATCACAAGTGATATCCCATAAACTAGCTGATCGAGTTGGTTTTTTGTTGAGTCGATCAAGAGGCATGACAGGGAAATTCTGTCCCAATCCCCAATAATCTGGCAAACTTTGGAAAAAAGAACAATTGAGTAAATAACGCTCCTGAACCCTTTCTTGAATTTTAATGATATCATTGTGGTTTTTATGTTTGAGTAGAGAGATAACTTTTTTAATGATGAGATGCACAAGAATTTCGGTATTGCTTCTGTCTTGCAGATCAATGTAGCCAAGATCAAAAAGCGTGAGCAAAGATTCCATATGATCTAGGCTATCGTGTAGATATTCAATGGCATTTTTTTCGGTAATGCTTTGATAAAGATCAAACATTTCTGCAATGAGAGGAGGATTTGTTTCCTTGAGTTTAAGTGCTTTTTCATCGTATTCGTGAGAAAAAAGTTCCAATACTGGTGCAATTAACACAGCGTGATTTGCTGAAATAAAGCGACCAGATTCAATAAAAATATCTGGTTCTTTTTCTTCTTTGTTTTTTGCAATTTCCTTTAAAGAAAAGACAACATCTCCACTGAATTCACTCAGAGTGTAGTTGCAATGATTGAGCCCTTGATGTTGTGTGTATTCTACTGCTAAGCCTCCTCCTATGTTAACAGCCGTAAGGTTTTTAGCTCCCATTTTTCTAAGCTCAGCATAAATATTACCCACTTCTCTTATAGCTTTTTTTAGAGGAGAAATATCACTGATTTGAGAACCAATATGAAAATGGATCATTGTGAAGCAATCAAGAAGTTTTGATTTTTCAAGTAAAGAAATTGCTTCTAGGAGCTCAGTGCTTGTTAGTCCAAATTTAGAATTAATTCCTCCACTTTTTGCCCAGATACCAGATCCTGTAGAATGCAGTCTAATTCTTAAGCCGATTTTAGGATATGGTTTCCCCATTTCCTTTGCAACTTGAATGATGGTTTCAAGTTCGTTAAGACCTTCGATTGTGAGTGTGATATCATGGCCCATATTGGCTGCGATAAACCCTAGATGAATCATTTCTTTATCTTTAAAGCCATTGACTGTAATAGGGGCATTCGCATTTGTATAAGCCATTGCGATGATGAGTTCGCTTTTGCTCCCTGCTTCTAATCCATAGCTTTGATGAACAGAGCTTTGCATAAGAGGAAGGACAAAATGAGGCATTTGATTGACTTTGAGAGGAAAGACAGCGCGAAAATTACCCTGATAGGCGTACTCACTCATCGCTTTAGAAAAGGCATTAAAGAGTTTGTCAACTTGCTTTTGTATAAGGTGAGGAAAACGAATAAGCAAAGGACCCTTAAACCCTTTTTCTCTAGCTTCTTTAACAATATCAATCAGGGCAGGCTGATTTGCATGATTTACTTTAATCACTCCGTTTTGAACTAAAAAATCATTATTAGACCAATACTGAATGCCATAATCCTCCATCATAAAACTCCAAATATTTTATTAGATCAATTTATATTTTGTCTTAAAGATTAATCTGAGATTATATCATCTTGAGATGAAAATTAAACCTTAATAAAAGCGAGATAAGGTGTTGATATTTTTTACTAAAGATGATAAAAAATTATTTTTGATTAAAAAAATTTTTGATTCTTAATAGAATAAGATTTTGATAAAGTAAAAATCGGTGGCGTAGGGAATTTGCAAGAAGCCTAAATTGATTAAATATGATTGGTGCAATGTTTCTAGCAGAAATTAGCTGCTTTGCCATAGATTTAATATTTTTTGAATCAAAATTTTTTATCTTATTTGTTAAGATAAGACAAAGTAAACTTCTGCTTCCAAGTGCAATGAAAATATTTTTATGTTTTTCTAAAATTTGGCTTTGATCTTTAGAGATTTTTTGTGTGCATTGGAGGGTGTTTAGAATATTTGCAATACGAAAATAACAGTAACATCCAAAATATTTTTTAAGGTTAAAGTAGCTATGGAAGTAAGGTTTAAGTTCTTCGAGATGTTTAGGCAAGTCAGTTTTAGGAAAAGGATCTCTTTTTTTAAAATTTGAAAGAGAATGTTGGCGGATTAAATAAGTGAGTCCAATGAAATTTGTATAGATAATTTTTTGTGCAAATAAAAAAAGAATAATTCCAAAATCGCAATCCTCATAATCCATTCTATATTGGAATCTAAGATTGTAGCAATTGAGTAGCTTCGCTCTAAAGACTCCTTTCCAAACCCATGAAAATGGGGCACCAGATGCTTGCTTGAGGAAACTAACACCACTTTCCCATTCACCAAATTTTTGTTTATGAGAACTTGCAGTGGTGATATTAAGTGATTGAAAAAACATATTAAAGTCATGCCAGATAATATCATATTCTTTTTGAGAGGCAAGTTTAATGCAAAGTTCAATACAATGAGGAGAAAAGAAGTCATCGCTATCAATAAAATGAATATAGAGGTCATCAGGCATTTTTTGAATAATATAGGGTGTGATATCTTCTAAGTCCGTTTGGAAATGGTTGTGAGAAATTTTTCTAAAATGCTTAGAAATAAAATTACAATCAATAGTCTGTGTCGTCGGATTAAAACTATTTTGAGGGGTTTGAGATTTTATTTTGATTTCACTATAATCCCCCCCCCCCATTTTTCTCTTTTCTATTGTAATGTTTTTTGCATTTTGATAAAAAGGCCCTTAGCTTGAGGCTATGTATGAGTTCTAATCCCATATTTCTTGCGCTTGATAATCCTCCATTTGGTTTTTGGATTAAAAATACTCTTGAATCATAAAGATAACTTTTTGCGATTTCTAGACTTCTATCCGTGCTTCCATCATCAACAAGAACAATATCAAGATTTTGATAAGTTTGATTGACAATAGAATCAAGACATTTTTTTAAGTATGACTCTACATTATAGATGGGAACGATGATTGATATCTTTGGATTCAAATGGAGTGCTCCTAGTAAAAATTAATATTTAATTCTATATTAAGAATCACAATGTACAAATTTTTTAGAGTTTTAATAGGTTTTATTCTTTTTTTAGCAAAAGCTAGGCAAAATTCTAACTCTCAAGGTTAGAAGTTTATAGATTATAGAATCCAAAGAAAGGTATGCAGATGAATGGTATAGATAAAGAAAATTTAGATGATTTAAAAGCAATGGCTCATTGCTTGAGATTTTTGTGTGCGGATATGGTGCAAGAGGCAAATAGCGGTCATCCTGGTGTGGCTATGGGGCTTGCTGATGTGGCTGTGGTTTTGGGTTATCATTTAAAAATCAATCCAAGAGTTCCAAATTGGATTAATCGTGATCGTGTGGTTTTTAGTGGTGGTCATGCTTCATCTCTTGTGTATGCTCTTTTGCATCTGTGGGGATTTGATTTGAGTTTAGAGGATTTAAAAAAATTTCGTAAAAAAGATAGTAAAACCCCAGGTCATCCTGAATATGGACATACACAAGGCGTTGAAATAACGACAGGACCATTAGGGCAAGGTGTGGCAAATGCAGTAGGTTTTGCAATGGCAGCAAAGTATGCTAGAGAACATTTTGGCAAGATGATTTCTCACAAAATTTATTGTTTTTGCGGTGATGGAGATTTGCAAGAGGGGATTAGCTATGAAGCGTGTTCGCTTGCAGGTCATCACCAGTTGAAGGATTTAATTTTAATTTATGATTGCAATTCTATTAGTATTGAGGGAGATATTCAAATCTCAATGAGTGAAGATATTCAGAAACGATTTGAAGCACAAGGCTTTTTAGTTTTGAGATGTGATGGGCATAATTTTTGTGAAATTGATGAGGCAGTTTCAAAGGCAAAAGAATCTTCTTTGCCTGTTTTGATCATTGCGCATACAAAAATAGGTCGTGGAGCAGTCGGACTTGAGGGAAGTGCAAAAACTCACGGATCACCTTTGGGCGAGGAAGTTATCAAAGAAAGCAAGAGAATTCTTGGTTTTGATCAGGAAAAGAAGTTCGTGATCCCAAGTGATGTTAAGTTTCGTTTTGAAAATATTGCTGAACGAGGGGAAATGGCATACAGACTATGGGAAAAGGAAAATCAAGATTATCAAGAAAAAATACGCACTTGGAATCACATTGATTTTGACTCAATTGATTTTCCAGTTTTTAAAAAAGGGGAAAAGATAGCCACAAGGGTGAGTAATGGAAAAATTCTCAATGCAATTGCTCAAAAAATTCCTGGATTTTTAGGTGGCAGTGCTGATTTGGGACCTTCTAATAATACAGTGATCCAAAATAGTGGAGATTTTCCGAAAGGAAAAAATTTACATTTTGGTATTCGGGAGCATTCAATGGGAGCTATCACAAATGCGATTGCAAACTATGGATTATTTCTACCTTATTGCGCTACTTTTTTTGTTTTTAGTGATTATCTTTCTCCAAGTATTCGTATCGCAAGTTTAATGAAATCAAAGGTTTTTTATATTTTTACTCATGATAGCATCGGAGTGGGCGAGGATGGAGCCACTCATCAGCCTGTTGAACAATTAAGCCATTTTCGTGCAATGCCTAATTTGGTTGTGTTTCGCCCAGCAGATGCAAATGAAAATATTGCTTGTTTCAAACAAGCTTTGAAAATTCAAGCTCCTTGTATGTTTGTTTTATCAAGACAAAATCTTGAAGTATTGAGTGATAGAGTTCCAGATGTTGAAAAAGGGGCTTATATTCTTAAAGATAATAAGAATGCAAAAATCACACTCTTAGCAACTGGTTCTGAAGTGTCTTTAGCGGTTAAAGCCTCAGAAAAATTAGAAGATGAGGGGATAGCTGTGCGTGTGGTGAGTGTTCCAAGTTTTGATTTGTTGAATCAAGAACCAAAGAGCTATCTTGATGCTTTAATCAATGGGACAAAAGTCCTTGCAATTGAAGCTGCAAGAAGTTTTGAATGGTACAAAATTGCAGATGATGCTTTGATTATGGATAGTTTTGGTGCATCAGCAAAAGGAGAAGAACTTTTTGAGCTCTATGGTTTTAGTGTTGAGAATATTCTTAAAAGAGCAAAGGCATTGTTATGAGCCTTTCTGATAAAAAACTCTATATCTTTTCTTCTAATCGTCGTTTGGTAGAGTTTTATAAAAAATATCAAGATGATTTTGCACCTAAAGCGATGACAATCGGGAGTTTTTTTGATTTTTGTCTATCTGTAGATCAAAAAAGCAAAATCCCCGCAACAGCAAGAAAGATTCTACTTCTTCAAACATTAAGAGAATTTAAAAATCTTGAGCGATTTTTAGTGTTTGATGTTACTTTTTTGGCTTATTTGGAAACGACAGAGTTTTTGGAGCAATTTTTTGATGAATTGTTGGTGAGTGGATGCAAAATCAGTGATATTCCTTTGAGAGATATTTATGGAGACTATAGCGATCATTTAAAAGTTTTAGAACAAGTTTATGATGAGTATTATAAAAAGTTATCAGAGCGTGGTTGGTTTAGTAGTGTTTATGGAGAAGATTATCAAATTCAGCAAGAGATTCTTGAGCCATTTGACTGCATCGAAGTTTATCTTGATGGAATCTTAAATCCAATAGAACAAAAGATTTTAAAACAAATTTCACAATTTAAAGAAGTTATTTTGCATTTTCACATCGATAGCTATAATCAAAAATTTTTCCATTTTCTTGAATGTGATCTTGAGGAAAAGTTTGCTTATGAAGTTTCTTTAGGGCAAAGAAAAATTTTAAGACAAACTCAAGATAAAAATCTCTCCACGATTAATTCTTTTAATTTTGAAATGCGTATTGATCAAGTTTCTTTTGTGATCCAAAAAGCAATGGAATGGCTTGAGCAAAAAAAAGAAAGAGTTGCAATTATTCTGCCAGATGAGAGTTTTGCTCTTATGTTGAGAACTCTAGATTTATATGATAACTTTAATTACGCTATGGGGCTTGATATTAAAACAAGTGATTATTATAAAGTTTTAACTGAAAAACTTGAAGAGAAAAAAAAAGAGGAATTGAGTTTAGATGAGTTGAGAGAAATCTTAGATCAAGTCTTGTCGCAGCATTATTTAAAAGAGATAGATAGTTTTAATCAGAGATTTTTTCTTACGCTTCAGAATTTTGACAAGAATGATTTATTAAAACATCGTATTTTTATTGCAGAACTTTATTTGCAAGAATTAGAAAAGTTAAGGATAAATGATACGCGTGGTGGAAAGATTTCTGTGTATGGAATTTTAGAGACAAGGGGAATGAGTTTTGATGAGATTGTGATTGTGGATTTTAATGAAGAAAACCTTTTTGATCTAAAAGATAATGATCTTTTTTTAAATACCCAAATTAGAAATGCGTTGCAAATGCCTACAATTCAAGATAAACAAAATCTTAAACGACACTATTATTATCAATTATTAAAAAACACCCATAAAACCTATATCACTTCTTGGCAAGAGGAAACAGAGAATTATTTCTTAGAGAGTTTAGGAGTTGTAAAGCAAGACTTTAGGAAAACTATCTTTGACTTTAATATTCCTCAAATAACAAAGAAAGAAGAGAAAGAATTTATCGGTGAAATCAGCAAAGATTTTATCTTCTCATCAAGTAGTTTGAGTTCGTTTTTAAAATGTAAAAGGCAATTTTATTTTAGCTATATTATTCAATTAAAAGCACCCAATGAAGATAGCTTTGTATTGGGGAGCGTGTTTCACGAGTTGTTAAAAAATGCTTATGATTTTGGCAAGAATGATATCAAAGAGGTGAGAAATAAGTTTGAAGAGTGTTTTGATGAATATCCTTTTGATACTTCAGTGAATCAATTTGAAGCATTAGCTAAAAAAAAATTGATGATGGACTTTTGGAAACAGGAAAAAGAAATTTTTGACTCACCTGATTATCGTTTTGTTCAAGCTGAAAAATCATTTGAGGCAAATTTGTTTGGAAGAGTTTTTAGAGGTAGAATTGATCGTATTGATGAAGATAAAAATGGTTTCTTGATTCTTGATTATAAAACTTCAAAGAATGTAAAAATTGCTAAGCTTAATGAGGAATTAACCGACTTTCAATTGCCTATTTACCAGCTTGCTTTAGAGGGAGAAAATAAACAAGTAAAAGGATGTTATCTGATAGGTTTATTTTCAGGTCAGCGACTTTTAGATCAAGATATTCTTGATAAAATTGCTTTTTTAGAAGAGATCATAAAAACACGGCTAGATGGTGAAATTGTTTTTGAAAAAACACCGCATAAAAAACATTGCATTAATTGTGATTACAAGCTTTTATGCGATAGGGATTGATTATTTTTGAAGCTTTGAATGATGGTTTTTTAGTTTTTCGCTTAAAACTCCTAATTGTTCAAAACGAGACTGAAGGTTACCATTCCCTTCGATCAGTTTGTTTTTCAAGGCTTCTTTTGCTTTGATTGTGCGTTCAAAATGAGTTTCTAAATCATTGAGATTAACCAATGCACCTTGGAATTTTTTATAAAATTTATCAATTTCATCAAAAGCTTTAATGACATTTTCATTGCGTTGGTAGTTGATCCAAGTGATGCTAATGGTTTTAAGAGCCATAAAAAGAGTGTATGGTGTTGTGAGATAGATTTTTTTTGTATAAGCGTATTGATAGAGGTTTGGATTTTCCTGTAGAGCAAGATCAAGAATATTTTGATAAGGGATAAAAAGTAAAACATAATCATAATTAACCTCAGTAGAATAAGGTTTTTTTGATAGCTCATCAATTCTAGAGATTAGATTTTTAGATATTTGTTGGCAAACTTCTTGACTGATTTCATTGAAATTAAAGTCATTAGGAAGACTAAATTTAGCATCAATAACAATGCTCTTATCCTTTTCGAGGTAAATAATCGCATCAGGAACATACCGTGATCCATCTTGTTTAAAACTTTCTTGCAACTTGAATTGCTCTCCTTCAATCAGTCCGCTATTTTGTAAAACTGATTTGAGTTGAATTTCACCAAAATTTCCTCGTATTTTTTTATCACCTTTTAAAACAAGAGCAAGCTTATTAGCATTTTCTTCAAGATTTTGAGAGTAAGTAAACATGCTTTTTATTTGTGTTTCAAGTTTTACTTCATTTTGTGTGAGACGCTCAGTGTAAGATTTTATCTGCTCTTTCAGAGGGGAAAAAATATCATCTAAAATTTTTTTAGAATCAGCTTGCAATTCATTTTTGTTCTGAGAAAAAAGGAGTTCATTTTGATTTTTGTAATGTTCTTTGAGACGATTTTCTAGAGCATCTAAATTTTTTTGATGAGTTTTTTCTAAGTTTTGAATATTTTCTTGATGGTCTTGTTTGAGAGCATTAATTTGATTTTGGTAGAGAGAAACTTGATCTCTTAAAACTTCATTTTGTATCATTAATTGAGTATTTTCTTGTGAAATTTGATGGTTTTTGTTGGCTATATGGGTATATTTTTTATAACCCAAGACAAAAAATACACTGATTAAAATTAAAAGCAGAATAAATATAAAAACAAAAAGATAAATCATTATTGCGATTCCTTTTGAGAATCTTGAAGTAACTTTAAAAGAGATTTTTTGTACTCCAAAAGTAATTCTTCATTTTCTGCTTCAAATCTTGTAACAATAACAGGCGTGGTATTACTTGCTCTGATAAGCCCCCAACCCTTTTCAAAAACGACTCTCACGCCATCGATATCAATAATATCAATGATTTTTGGAAAATCTTTAGGAGTTGCTCTGAGTTTTGTTTTTAAGAGTTCAATCTGTTTAAATTTTTTTTCCTCTGTTGTTTGGATTTTTTCTTCTTGAGTGCTACAAATTTTAGGAAGAGAGTTAATTTTTTTTTCAAGAGATTTTGGTGTGTGCGATAAGAATAACTCTAAAGATCTTAAACCTGCATAAATTGCATCATCATATCCATAATAACGATCATTAAAAAAGATATGCCCACTTAACTCAATAGCCAAATCAGCATTTAATTCTTTAAGCTTGATTTTTAAATTGCTATGACCAGTTTTATACATAATGCCTTGACCTAAAGCATTGATTTTATCATACATAATTTGAGAACATTTTACCTCGCCAATGACGATAGGGTGAGATTTAGTTTTTGAGATTTCTTCGGCAAAAAGAATTCCTAATTCATCGCCTTTAAAATGATGATGACTTGTAAGAAGTGCAATTCGGTCGGCATCACCATCAAATGCAAGAGCAATTTGAATTTGATGAAGAGACATATACTCCTTGAGATCTTTAAGGTTTTTTTCTTCGCTAGGATCTGGGTGATGGTTGGGAAAAGTTCCATCAGGATCAGCATAGAGCTCATCGTGTTTGATATTAAGATTTTTTAAAATTTGACTCATTGCTAAAGCACCCACTCCATTGCCATAATCAAGGACGATTGGATAAGGAAAGGATTGAAGTGCTTTAAAATGATTGGTGAGCTCTTTGATATAGAAACTGAGTGCATCAACTTTTAAAATAGGTTTTTGAAAATCTTTGTATTGTATTTTTAAGTTTTCTATAGAATGTTTGAGTTCTTGTATTTGCTTTCCATAAAATGGTTTTTGGTTGATTGTGATTTTAAAGCCGTTGTATTCTGGTGGGTTATGACTTCCTGTAATCATAATGGAGCTTTTAGAATGAAGATGAGGAATTTGATCGCTAAAGTCATGATAAGTGCAATAATAAGCAACAGGAGTTGGAACCATTCCAATGCAAAAAACATCAATACCACCTTCTTGGAGCCCATTGCTTAGCCATTGAAATAATATTTTTGAATGCGTGCGTGCATCATATCCAATAAAGATTTGCTTTTCGTGATGTTGTTTTAAAATTTGACTAATTCCATAGCCGATACGAAAAACACGATCTTGATTGAGATCTTTTTCATAGATTCCACGAATATCATATTCTCTAAAAATACTCATTTTGCCTCCTTGTTTTCAGTATTTTTTGAAGTGATAAGTTCTTGAGCTTGTTGGCAAAGAATTTTCCAAGATGATTCTTCTTTGATTGAAAGACAAGCTTTTATGCTTGGCATAGGATCCTTTTTGAGTGCGATTTCAAGTCCTGATTTTAAATAAAGAGCTCTTTGTAAATCCGCGTTTGGTGATAGTTGTTGGGTTAAGCTTTCAGCTACATTAAGGGCTTTTTCTTTTTCGTTGAGCTTGTCATATGCTTGAATTAATTTAAACTCAGTTGAAGGAGTATAGTCATTTATTTGATATTTTTTTTGCAAATCAAGAAGTTGATTTGCATAGATGATGATGGTGGAATCATCAAGTTTTTCATCATCTAATAATGAGTGATAAACATTGATCATTCTTTTGTCATCTCTAAAATCTTTTGCAAGTTGAGCGTAAATTTCTTGCATTTCATTTTTGGATTGTGTGTGATAGAGATCATCAAAGAGAGTAAAGAGAATATCATTGTATTGTGGTTGTTTATTTGTTTTTGCAAGCTGGAGGACATCACGACTTGCCAAAATAGAATCTTTATAGCGAGCAAGTGCGTGAAGTGCTTGTGCATTATGATATAGCCAAGGAAGATAATCAGAAGAATTTTTATCTTTTAAATAGGCTTGAGAGAGTTGATAGGCTTTTTCATAGAGCTGAGTATCATAGAGGCATTTAAAAGCTTTTTGGGGTTCTTTTATTTTTTCAAATGATTGCAATTCAATAAGATAGGGATTAATTTTCTCACACTGATTGTTACTGATAGATTGATTAATAGAACCCAATAAAGCTTGATTGTAGAGGGGAGAATTTATACCAATAAGCTTTTGCATATCCAAAACTTCTTGATAGCGTTCTTGCTTTAAGAGGATTTTAGCTTTGAGATTTATGGCCTTTTTGGATTGTTCTGTGTGAGGATATTTTTTGAAGATATAATCATAACGCTTGATTTTTTCTTCATCGCTTCCGCTGATTTTAAAAAGCAATTGATCATCTCTTTCTTGAATTTTTTGTGTTCTTGGCAGATGATTGTATTCTTTAATATAGGCTTGGTTGGCTAGATGAGCGGCATCAAAGTTTCCAGCGTGTGCATAAAGATCCCCTAATGAGAAACCTATGGGTTCGTGTAGGCTATCATTATCATCTGTATGATTAAAATAGTATTCTCCGATTTTTGCAGCACTCTCATAGAGATGATTTTCGGCTAAATAAGCCATTGCTTGTTTTGTTTTTATAGGATGAATGAGAAAAAATTTTGGATTTTTTTCTAAAATTTTCTGTACCAATTCTTTTGCATTATCGGGATTGTGCATTTTTAATTCAAAATAAACCCACTCAATAGCAATATCTGAAACGCTATCTAGATCTCTTGCTTCTTCATATGCTTGTGAAAAGTAAATTCTTGCCATACCAAAAGTGCCATTTTCTGTGAGAGCTTTTGCAATTTGCATTTTTGCAAGAGGAGTATAACGATTATGAGGATACTCTTCAATGATTCTTTTGTAATAGTAATTTGCTTGAGTTGGAAAATGTGTTTTTGCATAGGTATTTCCAAGCAAATACAATACTTCAGGAGTATTGTCATCAGAAGAATAATTTTTCACCCACGCATTAGCATTTTCGATGATGTTGTCATAATAGCCTAGAGAATAAAGTGCCTTGATTTGATAAAAAAGCAGATCTTTTGCAAAGATAGTTTGGGGAAATTTTTTAAAAGTGGCTGCAATGGAATTAAGAGCTGTCTTGTAGTTTTGATGCTCAATTAAATCTTTAACTTTTTGATACTCTATATAATCAGGACTGATTGTGGATTTGAGTGGATTTTTACTCAGGTCAATTTGCCCAATGGTGTCAAAATGATCTGGATTGATTTTAATGGGAAAGTTAATTCCTTGGTAACTCTTAGTGGAGATGAAAGGAAGGGTTTGTCCATAGCCTACAATCTGCCAAATTTTGCTCACAGATTGTATGTCTTGAACAAAAATCTGTTTTTCTTGAAGAAAATCTGGGATATAAAAAAGCTTGACTTTTTGAGTTGGTATAATCGTGAGAACAAAAGCCTTATTTTTCATTTCATAAGAGACATTAAAAAATTCAGTGTTAATGGGTAAAAACCCACTTTCTGGGATTTTTTTAATGGTGCATTGGATTTGTGTTTTTTGTTTTCCATATTCTTCAATGCTGATGCACGGAAATTTTTCATCGTTTTTAAGTGTAATGATAGAATATTTTGCGTTCTTTTCTTTGCCATATGAAATATTGATTTCAAGAGAGTTTAGACTTGAAAGAAACGCAAAAAAGCAGATCCATAAAACTGAAAAAATTTTCATCAAAACCCCAAGATTTAAAAACTTAAGTTGTCATTATAGCAGTTTTATTGCTTAACAATAAGATGATTAAAATTTCATTATATAGAGAAGTTGGCGTTATGATTAAAAAAGAGTGGATTTTTGAGATTTTGTTATCAAAGATATGAAAATTATCAATAAATTATCAAGATTTGTTAATTTTTTATTTTGATTGACAGATTAGAATAGTTCTTATCCTAAAAAAAGCTTAGGAAATTAAAACAAAATTAAGGATCGAAAATGAGGCTCGCACCAAGAGAATTAGATAAGATGATGCTCCATTATGCTGGAGAGTTAGCTAAGAAGCGTAAAGAAAGAGGAATTAAGCTCAACTATGTAGAAGCAGTAGCTTTGATTAGTATGGAAATTATGGAGCTTGCACGTGAGGGTAATAAAAGCGTTGCAGAGCTGATGAGCTATGGAAAACAAATTTTAAAATCAAATGATGTGATGGATGGAGTGGCGAGTATGATCCACGATGTGCAAGTAGAAGTTAGTTTTCGTGATGGAACAAAGCTTGTAACTGTGCATTCTCCAATTGAGGATAATGGCAAAATGACTCCTGGAGAATTTATCCTTAAAAAAGAAGATATCATCTTAAATGAAGGAAAAGAGGCTATCGAAATTAAGGTAAAAAACCAAGGAGATAGGCCTATTCAGGTTGGTTCACATTTTCATTTTTTTGAAACCAATAAATTGCTTGATTTTGACAGAGAGAAAGCTTATGGTCGTCGTTTAGATATTGCTTCTGGAACATCAGTAAGGTTTGAACCTGGTGAAACAAAGACAGTTCGTCTTATTGAATTTGGCGGGGCTAAGAGACTTTTTGGTCATAATGATTTAAATAATGCCCAAATTAATGAGGATAATCAGAAAAAAGCATTACAGAAAGCAAAAGCCAAAGGCTTTACAAAATAAGGAGTAAGAGATGATAAAGATTTCAAGAAAAGAATATGTTTCAATGTATGGTCCGACTACTGGAGATAAGATTAGACTTGCTGATACGGATTTGATTGCTGAGATTGAAAAAGACTATACAATCTATGGAGAAGAAATCAAGTTTGGTGGTGGCAAGACTATTCGCGATGGAATGGCTCAGTCTGTAAGCAGTAATACTAATGAACTTGACACAGTGATTACAAATGCTGTTATTATTGATTATACTGGAATTTATAAGGCTGATATTGGGATTAAAAATGGAAAAATTGCAGGAATAGGTAAGGCCGGAAATAAAGATACTCAAGATGGCGTATGTGATCATTTAGTCGTAGGGACAGGGACTGAAGTGATTGCAGGAGAAGGTTTAATTGTTACAGCTGGAGGAATTGATACTCACATTCACTATATCTCTCCAACTCAAATTCCTACAGCTCTTTATAGTGGTATAACAACAATGATTGGTGGTGGGACAGGCCCTGCTGCAGGAACAAATGCGACAACTTGTACGCCTGGACCTTGGCATATGCGTCAAATGATTCGAGCAGCAGAAGAGTATGTTATGAATCTTGGTTTTTTTGGTAAAGGTAATAGTTCGAATGAGCAAGCTCTTGCTGAGCAAGTTAAGGCTGGTGCGTTGGGATTAAAGGTTCATGAAGATTGGGGAACCACTCCAGCTGTTATTAATCACTCGCTTAATGTAGCTGAAAAGTATGATGTTCAAGTAGCTATTCACACTGATACTCTTAATGAAGCAGGATGTATTGAAGATACTCTAGCAGCGATTGCTGGAAGAACTATCCACACATTCCACACAGAGGGAGCTGGTGGCGGTCACGCTCCTGATATCATTAAGGCTGCAGGTGAGCTTAATATTCTTCCTGCATCAACTAACCCGACAATTCCTTTCACAAAAAACACTTCTGATGAACATTTAGATATGTTGATGGTTTGTCACCATTTAGATAAAAATATTAAAGAAGATGTTGCTTTTGCAGATTCTCGTATCCGACCAGAGACAATTGCAGCAGAAGATGCATTGCATGATATGGGAATTTTTGCAATCACTAGCTCAGATTCTCAGGCGATGGGAAGAGTAGGTGAGGTGATCACAAGGACTTGGCAAACCGCAGATAAATGTAAAAAAGAATTTGGTTCTTTGAGTGAAGAAAAAGGACAAAATGATAATTTTAGAATTAAACGCTATATTTCAAAATACACAATCAATCCTGCAGTTGCACACGGAATTTCAGAATATGTTGGATCTGTGGAGAAAGGAAAAATAGCAGATTTAGTTTTGTGGAAACCTGCAATGTTTGGCGTTAAGCCAGAAATGATTTTGAAAAATGGAATGATAGCTGCATCAAAGATGGGAGATTCTAATGCATCAATTCCTACTCCAGAACCTGTGGTTTATACAGAAATGTTTGGATCTCACGGTAAGGCAAAGTCAGATTGTAGTATTACATTTGTTTCACAGGTATCGTTTGATAATGATATTAAGAAAGAATACGGGCTTGATCGCGTCGTTTTACCAGTAAAGAATTGTCGAAATATCACTAAAAAAGATATGAAGTTTAATGATGTTGTGGCTAAAATTGAAGTGAATCCAGAAACCTATGAAGTTCGTGTTAATGGTAAAAAAATTACTTCAAAAGCTATTGATGTTGTTTCGCTTGGACAACTTTATAATCTCTTTTAATTTTAATGAGGCTTTTCCTTCTTTTTAAGAAGGGGGAGTCTGTATTGATTTTCTAATAAAGGTAAAAAAATGTTAGGTCTTGTATTGCTTTATGTGGGAATTGTTTTGATCAACAATGGGATTTGCCGTATTTGTAATGTAGATGGTAAGAGTACGGCTGTAATGAATATTTTTGTAGGCGCACTTTCTGTGATTGTGAATATCGTAACTTTAGTTCATGGAGATATCACTCAAACTCTTGATACAAATGGAGATGGAAATCAAGATTTTTATGCTGCGGCTACTGGGCTTTTATTTGGCTTTACTTATCTTTTTGTGGCTTGTAACAATCTTTTTAAGCTAGATTTGCGTCCTTTTGGGTGGTATAGTTTATTTGTAGCAATCAACTCTATCCCTGCAGCTTATTTAAGCTATAATGCTGGGACAAGTGAAGGATTTTGGTTAGCAGTCATTTGGATTGCTTGGGGAATCTTATGGCTCACAGGCTTCATTGAATGTGTTCTAAAAATTGAACTGAAATTTGTTCCTTATCTTGCGGTATTGGAGGGTATTCTTACTGCGTGGATTCCAGCGTGGTTTTTCTTCATGGGGTATTGGCATTAATAAAATATTGAGGGGTCTGCAGTGTTTATTACAGAGATTCTTGGCAATTTAGATTCTATTGATATAAAAGCTAGAAGTATTGATAGAGTTTGGATAGAATGGTGGGACGCACGAAAAAAAATAGCCCGTTTAACCTCTGAAAAGGGAAAAGATGTTGCAATTAAGTTGCAGAATTCTCCAAAAGAGGGAATGAGCGATGGAGATATACTTTATGCAGATAGCAAGGAAATCGTTTGTATCAGCATTCATCCTGTTAGGACACTCTGTGTATCAATGCAGACAATCAGTGATATAGCGCGTGTTTGTTATGAAATTGGAAATCGTCACGCGCCGTTATTTTTTTCTCCAAAAAGCGATCAGAATACGCAATTTTTGCTTACTTTATGCACTCCATATGAGTTGCCTATTGAGCGATTATTTCAAAAAATGAATGTTTTTTATGAAGAAAGACAAGAAGTTTTGGATGCAAAAATGCGATTTCAGGTCAGTATGATTCATTCTGAACCTACGGCTAAAATCAAAGTAGATGAGAATTTTAAAGTTAGAATTCTAGAAAATAAATAAGGAGGATAGAAAGTGGATTATTTATTGCTTCAGCTAAATGATTCTGTTTTCCCTATCGGGGCTTATACCCATTCTTTTGGATTGGAGAGCTATATTCAAATGGGGATTGTTAAAGATCGATTGACATCACAAGCATATTTAAAAGCAAATCTCAATTCTCAAGTTCTTTTTACGGATTTACTTTCTATCAAACTTATTTTTTTAGCACAGAGAAATCTTGATAAGATTTTAGAAATTGAAGAGATTATTTCGGTTTCTTCATCGCCGATGGAACTAAGAGATGGAACACAGAAGCTTGGAAATCGTTTTATAAAAACTATTTTAAGTATGGGTTTAGAGGTGGATTTATTTTTTCAAGAGTATGTCAAAAAATCTCAAACTCCTGTTCATTCTACCGCTTATGGTGTTTTTGCGATGAGTCATCAGCTTGATTATAAAATGGCACTTAGACACTATCTGTATTCTCAGAGCTCTAATATGGTTACAAATTGTGTCAAGAGTGTTCCTCTTTCTCAAAATGATGGTCAAATGATTCTTGTGTCTTTGCATCAAGAATTTGAGCGTATTTTAGAAAAACTTGAAGAATTGGAAGAAAAACATTTGTGTGGCGTGAGTATTCATAATGATATTAAGGCAATGCAACACGAAACTTTGTATTCTCGATTGTATATGTCATAAAGGAGTTTAAAATGGTAAAACTTGGAATTTGCGGACCTGTAGGAAGTGGAAAAACAGCTTTAATAGAGTGTTTAACTCGTTTGATGAGTAAAGATTATGAGATGGCTGTTATTACAAATGATATTTACACAAAAGAAGATGCAGAATTTATGAGTAAGAATTCTGTGATGCCTAGAGATAGGATCATAGGAGTAGAGACAGGTGGATGTCCCCATACAGCAATCAGAGAAGATGCAAGTATGAACTTAGAAGCAGTTGAGGAGATGAGTCGGCGTTTTCCTAATTTGGATTTATTGTTAATTGAGAGTGGGGGAGATAATCTTTCAGCAACCTTTAGTCCAGAATTGGCAGATTTTACAATTTTTGTTATTGATGTGGCAGAGGGAGATAAGATTCCTAGAAAAGGTGGTCCAGGTATCACGAGATCTGATCTTTTAGTGATTAATAAAATTGATCTAGCGCCTTATGTTGGAGCAGATCTCGGAGTGATGCAGAGAGATTCTAAAAAAATGAGAGGTGAAAAACCTTTTGTCTTTACAAATATTCGTTCAAAGGATGGCATTGATGAAGTGATTAACTGGATTAAGAAAAATGCCTTGTTAGAGGGTGTGCAGTGAATGCTTATGCTCAAGAAACGCGTCTTAGACTTAAGACAAAGGTAGGAGCAAACCAAAAAACTATCATTGAGGATATGTTTTTTACTCCTCCTCTTAAAATTATCCAACCAATCTATGAAGAAGTCAATGGAAATGAAATTGCAAATATTATGTTGCTTTCTGTGTCCGCTGGTTTGATGAACGGAGATAGTCAAATTTTAGATATTGATATTCAAGATCACAGTCGAGTTCATCTGACTTCACAGAGTTTTGAAAAAATCCACGACACTCAAGAGGGTAAAGCGACAAGATGCACAAATATCAAATTGCACCCTCATAGTTTTTTAAATTTTAACCCTTTGCCAGTTATTCCATTTGCTAATTCTAGCTTTGAAAACTTTACGCGTATTGATCTTTGTAGGGATTCTAGGCTTTGTTATGGAGAGATTTTTTGTGCGGGTAGGGTGAGTCGTGGAGAAATTTTTCACTTTAAAATTTTTCATTCAAATCTGAAGATCTATCAGGAAGGAAAGCTGATTTTTCTTGATAATACTTTTTTGGATCCAAAGACGCAGGATTTAAAGAATTGTTGTAATTTTGGAGATTTTACTCACTATCTTAATCTTATTTTTATTGATCCAAACTTAACGGTTGAGAATGTGAGAGAAAAGCTTCATAATTTTGATTTGATTGAAAAAATCAATGTTGGTGTGAGTCAGAATAATCAAGTGATTATTCTGAAGGCTTTAGCGTATGAAAGTGAAGTTTTGCTTGCATTAAGAGAAATGTTAGGAAAAGATCTTAGCTGAGTGTTTGAGTTGCCAAAAAGTGATAAGATTATTTTTAGTCCTCTTATAAAGATGAAAGAATAAAATTCTAAATAATTAAATGATTTATTTTTTATTTTTGATAGAGAGCTAGTAGATTATTTATAAAAAGGAGAATTAATGTCAATGTATAATAATAATGAAAGAATTTCGGCAAGAGGTTATGCTGTTTTTTCAAAAACCGATACTTTTAAACCTTTTGATTTCACGCGTCATCCAGTTGGAGATCATGATGTTTTAATCGAGATTCTCTACGCTGGGATTTGCCATAGTGATATCCATTCTGCGAGAAGTGAATGGAAAGATGGAATTTATCCAATGGTTCCAGGGCACGAGATAGCAGGACGCATAGTTGCTGTAGGTTCTAAGGTAAGCAAGTTTAAAGTTGGAGATCTTGCAGGTGTTGGTTGTATGGTAAATAGTTGCGGAGAATGTGAAGCTTGCAAACGATCCCAAGAACAATTTTGTGAGCGTGGCCAAACGGTTTTTACTTATGATTGCAAGGATTGTTTTCACAATGATGAACCAACCTATGGAGGGTATTCTAATAATATTGTCGTGAGTGAAAGATTTGCAATTAAGGTTCCAGATGGTGCTCCATTAGATAAAGTTGCTCCTCTTTTGTGTGCTGGAATCACAACCTATTCTCCTTTAAAATTTTCTGGTGTTAAAAAAGGAAGTCGTGTTGGTGTAGCAGGTTTTGGCGGTCTTGGAATGATGGCGGTTAAATATGCTGTGCAGATGGGAGCGGAAGTAAGTGTTTTTGCGAGAAATGAAAACAAAAAGGAAGATGCAATTAAAATGGGAGTTAAACATTTTTTTACTTCAACTCAAAATGTCAAAGAGAGATTTGATTTGATTATTTCCACTATTCCATCAGGATATGATCCTATGAAATATGTTAATTTGCTTGTTTATGGAGGTGAATTTGCAATTGTGGGTCTTCCGCCAAGAGATCAAAATCCGATGATTAATCTCACCGAATTGGTTTGGGGTGCAGGAAGAAAAGTTTATGGTTCTTTGATAGGTGGTATCAAAGAAACTCAAGAAATGCTTGATTTTTCATTAGAACATAAGATTTACCCAGAAACAGAAATCATTTCTGCAAACCAAATTGATGAAGCATATGAGAAACTAACAACTGGTAGGGCAAAATTCCGATATGTAATTGATATGAAAACTCTTTAGCAAAGCAAGAGTAAAGCTTTAAAAAATTTTCATAAATTTTTGAGCTTTGCTCTTAGGGGATTGCTATTAGAGTTTTTAAGTTGATTTTAAGAGAGGTTTTGCCTGAGATCTTAGAGTAAAGATATGGAGCTAGAAATTAGAAATGACTTTAGATAATAGTTTTGAGTTGTTTTGTCGCTTGAAAAAACTTAACTTACTTGCATATTCTCCAAAATATTGGTGGCCAAAAACTTTTAGTTTTGAAGTTGTGATAGGGGCAGTTCTCACGCAAAATACACGATGGGAGAATGTTGAAAAATCATTACAAAATTTACACTCAAGATCTTTTTTGCAAAATCAAGACCAACAAGACCTAGAAAAGATGGCACAGATTGATCTGATGGCTTTAGAAGAATGTATTGTTTCAAGTGGTTTTTATCGTCAAAAGGCAGCCAGAATCCAATCGTTAAGTCAAAATATATTAGAAACATTTAGTTGTTTTGAAAATTTTCAGAGAAATGTGACTCGCCAATGGCTCTTAGAACAGCGTGGTATTGGTTTTGAGAGTGCTGATAGTATTTTAAATTATGCTTGCAAGCGTGATGTGATGGTGATTGATCGCTATACTCAGAAAATGCTTTATTCCCTTGGCTGGGAATTTGAAGATTATTTAAGTTTGCAAGAGTGGTGTGAGCGTGGTATAAGAGAAAACTTAGATCAATTAGAAGAATATGAAAATCTATGTCATATTTTTGCACGGTTTCACGGAAAAATTGTTGAATTCAGCAAGAGAAAATTAGAAATTAAGTGTTTATTCTAGCTTTAAGAAAGTTTTGTATTTTTGTTTTATCTGTTTTGTGTTAAAATCAAGCGTTGATAAATTAAAAAGAGAGGTTTTTGGTTTTTATGTTACGCTTTGCACCTTCGCCAACAGGAGATATGCATATAGGAAATCTCAGGGCCGCAATCTTTAATTACATTATTGCTAAACAACAAAGAGAAAGGTTTTTGGTTCGTATTGAAGACACAGACTTTGCTAGAAATATTGATGGAAAGGATAAAGAAATTCTTTCTACCTTAAATCTTTTTGGAATTTTATGGGATGAAGTTGTTTATCAGAGTCATCATTTTTCTAAACATCGTCAATTTGCCGAAATGTTGATTGAAAAAGGCGCTGCATTCTATTGCTATTGCACTAAAGATTTTCTAGAGCAAAAAAAGCAAGAAGCGATTGCAGCAAAGAAGCCATTTCGATATCAGGATAGTTGGGCTGAAGTTTGTAAAGACAAAAACCCAAAGCCTGTGGTTCGTTTAAAAGGAAGCTCTAAGCCCATTTGCTTTAAAGATAAAATTAAGGGTGAAATTTTATTTGAAGCAAATGAGTTGGATAGTTTTGTGATTTTGCGCGAAGATGGAATCCCGACTTATAATTTTGCTTGTGCCATTGATGATATGCTTTTTGATATTTCTTGTATTGTTCGTGGAGAAGATCATGTCAGCAATACTCCAAAGCAGATTATGGTTCAACACAATTTGGGTTATATCAAGCCGATTGTTTATGCTCATTTGCCAATTATCTTAGGTGATGATGGAAGAAAGATGAGTAAAAGAGATGCAAGTTCTTCTGTAAATTATTTACTTTCAGAAGGGTATTTGCCTCAAGCAATTATTAACTATTTAGTCAGTATGGGCAATAAAACTCCTTGTGAAGTTTTTACTTTAAAAGAGAGTATTGAGTGGTTTGATATTGCTAATATTGCAAAATCCCCAGTGAAGTTTGACTTAAAACGATTGAGATTTTTAAACCGAGAGCATTTAAAAAGACTTAATGAAAGCGAGATGGCTCTTCTTCTGGAAACTCAGGATATAAGAATAGGAGCTTTGGCAAAACTTTTTTTAGAAGAAGCAAGCACTTTAAATGAAATTCGCAAAAAGCTTTGTTTGATTTTTGAACCAAAAGATATTAATAAATTTTATGAAGATGAAGATTTTTCTGCATCTTGTAAAGCTTTAATCCCTGTTTTGAGAGATATTATCTCTTGCCATAATTTAGAAACTTTAGAGTATGAGAAATTTAAAGCCCTTGCGATAGAAAAAAGCCAATTGAAGGGAAAAAATTTTTTTAAACCTTTGAGAATTTTGCTAAGTGGAGAGTCCCATGGCGTCAATCTTGATGAACTCTTTGTTTTAATACGACCCTTTTTGGCAGATATATTAAAAATTAAAGGAGAGCAATGAAAATAAAAAAAATACATCAATCAATAGGCTTGATTTTGACTGCTTGCTTATTTATGATCCATTGCCTTCAAGCACAAGCTAAAAAAATTGATTTAGATTTTTTAAAATCACAACCTCAAGGGATAGCTAGGGATTTTTATATTTGGTATTTTATTTCACAGGATAATGTTGATGTTAAAGATGCTAAGAGTGCCTATGATTTAGTTTGGAGAAAAAGTCCTAGGATTGAGCAAGCGATGATACAAAAGGGAATCGAACACGAAATGCCAAAAGATATTTATTGCAGATCCTTAAGCTTAGATAAGCTTCAGCAAGAAGATGCGGATTGTATTAACTATGGTTTAAAATTTTCTCAAGTTTTAGAGATGGATCAAAAAGATATCAAAAATATTCTTGAAAAACTACAAGGCAAGCAAGATACTCTCGCTCATCAAATCCAAATTCTAAAATCAGGTATGAAAAATGGAAAGCAAGGGATCTTAAATGCAATTTTAGATTCATCTGCTAAAGATGTATCAAGCATTCTTGGAGGGCTTTCTTATACTCAAAAACTTCAAATATTAGACACTCAAGATCTTCCAGAAGATAAGCTTTTAAAATTGCTTGATGAAAATAATTCTGCTTTAAATCGGATTTTTACTTCTATTATTGTTGATTCTAAGTTTGATAAAGTTAAAAAAGTTCTTACACATATTCGGGTAAAGAATTCTGATACTAATACTTTTTTTCTTCTAGGGATCAATGAGGTTCTTTATGGGGACAAAAAGAAAGCAATGGAATATTTTAAAGATTCTCAAAAAGTTGGAGTCGATCCGTTTATGCAGGATAGAGCATTGTTTTGGCAATATTTAATCTCTCAAGATAAAAGTTATTTGCAACAGCTTTCTCAGAGTGTTTTTGCTGATATTTTTTCAATCACAGCCAATCAAATTTTGGGCACTAAACCAAGTTTTCAAATTATTTCTCATTTTGATAAAAAGGCGGTCAATCCTTATGATTTTGATATAACAGATCCTTTTGCTTGGCAAACTTTGCGTGATAGAATCATTAAGCTTAATGGGAAAGAATTTGAAAATCATCTTGATTCGCTTTATCAGGAAAATACACTTCCTCACCTTGTTTATTTTTTAAGTCGTCAATATCGTTATAAATATAATTATTTTATTTTTGCTTATGATCATCCGGATTTTTGGAGAGATTCATATCAAAAGGCAATGGTGTATGCAATTGCAAGACAAGAATCTCATCTTATTCCTTCTCTTGTTTCAACTTCTTATGCTTTAGGTATGATGCAAATTATGCCTTTTAATGTGAAACCATTTGCAAAGAGTATGGGTATCAAGGAGATTCATTTTTTTGATATGTTTGATCCAAAAATTGCTTTAAAATTTGGAAGTTTTTATCTTGATGAATTGCAAAAAGAATTTAAAAATCCATTGTTTGTGGCCTATGCTTACAATGGTGGTCCTGGATTTTTGCGTAGAACTTTAGCAAAGAAAAAGTTATTTCTTCGTCAAAGAGAATACGAGCCTTGGATTTCTATGGAGTTGCTTCCTTATGAAGAATCAAGATTCTATGGAATGAAAGTATTAGCAAATTATGTGATCTATTCTGAGATTTTGGGAAAAAAGATTGATGTGCTTAAGTTGTTAGAAGAGACTTTAGTTTTTTAGTGTAGGATTTATCAAAATAAGGAGGATAAAATGAGTTTTCGTCAAATCACTAAGTGTCTTTTTCCGGCTGCTGGCTATGGGACAAGATTTTTACCAGCGACAAAAGCAATGCCAAAGGAAATGCTTCCAATCCTTAATAAGCCATTGATACAATATGGGGTTGAAGAAGCTTTAAATGCAGGTTGCAATGTGATGAGTATTGTTACTGGAAGAGGAAAAAGAGCAATCGAAGATCATTTTGATATTAGCTATGAGCTTGAGCATCAAATACAAGGAACTGATAAAGAGAATTATCTTAAAGAAATTCGTGAAATCATGAAATCCTGCATTTTTTCTTACACAAGACAAAAGGAAATGTTGGGCTTAGGGCACGCAATTTTAACAGGAGAACCATTAATTGGCAATGAGCCTTTTGCTGTTATTTTGGCTGATGATTTGTGTGTAGGACAAAAATCAGGTGTGTTGTCCCAAATGATAGATTTGTATAATCATTTTGGTTGCAGTATCATTGCAATTGAAGAGGTGCAAGCAACAGATGTAGATAAGTATGGTATTATTAGTGGTCAAGAGATTCAAGAAGATGTTTATCGTGTTGATTTTATGGTAGAAAAACCTTTGGTCAATGAAGCTCCTAGTTCTTTGGCAGTGATTGGTCGCTATATTCTTACACCAGATATTTTTGATATTCTTCGCCATACAAAGCCAGGTAAAAAGGGAGAGATACAAATTACAGACGCATTGATGGAGCAAGCAAAAAGAGGAAAAGTCCTAGCTTATAAGTTTAAAGGCAAGCGCTATGATTGTGGTAGCATCGATGGTTTTGTTGCAGCGACAAACGCACTTTATAAGATGAATCAATAAATAAAGCCAATGTATAGTTTTAATTTTTATTTATGGTGTTATGGGGTGGTGGTTTTTTTTGCGCTTCCTTGTATTTTTTTGATTTTAATTATCTATTTTATTAATCAACCAAGAAAAACAAAAAAACTTACTCTTTCAGCCTTAAATCAAAGATTTCAAAGCGTTAATGGATTAAAAGATGCTGAATTGCTTTATGAAAATTTTTTAACCCACTTCATTCGAGCACCGAGCAACCAAAAAGATTTGCAAGAATGGCTAACTTGTATTGCAAATTTTTCTAATTTTAAATTATTTGATTTAGATAGGATTGTTGATTTTAGACAAAAACTTGAAGAACAAAATGAGGTTTATAGGAGTGAAATCCAAGGGATTATCGCTACGGCATTAAAAGCAAAAAAACAATAGGGAGTGAAAATGGATTTTTTAAAAATTTTAGGACAGCAAAAAATTGGTGGTGTTGTTGAAATTGGTGGTGCAAAGAATTCTGCCTTACCTATTTTGGCTTGCAGTTTGCTCTTTGAAGAGGAATTGGAGGTGGATAATCTTCCTGATGTGGTTGATGTAAAAACTCTAGTGAGGCTTTTAGAATACTTAGGGTGTGAGATTCAATGGCAAGATTCTCATTGTTTGAAGATTTCAGCCAAGCGCCTTGTTCATACAAAAGCCACTTATGATATTGTTAGAAAAATGAGAGCATCGATTTTGGTTTTAGGGCCATTGCTTGCAAGATTTAGAAAATGTGAAGTGAGTTTGCCAGGTGGTTGTGCAATCGGTGCAAGACCAGTTGATTTACACATTAAAGCTATAGAAAAGATGGGCGCTGAAGTTAAAATCGAAAATGGATATATTTTAGCTAAGGCACCGAACGGACTCAAGGGTGCACACATTACATTTGATAAGATCACGGTAACGGGGACAGAAAATTTATTGATGGCCGCAGCATTAGCGTATGGAGAAACAATCATCGTTAATGCGGCAAAAGAGCCAGAAGTGGTGCAATTGTGTGAACTATTAGTAAAGTCTGGAGTAGAAATTTCTGGAATAGGAACAGATACATTAAGAGTGCAAGGAAGAGGAGGGGAACCATTAAAAAAGCAAAGTGTTACGATTATACCAGATAGAATTGAAGCGGGCACTTATCTTTGTGCAGGAGCAATCGCAAATGCCCCTGTAGTGGTAAAGAGAGTCATTCCATCGCATCTACAAAGCTTGAGTGATAAGTTCAAAGAAATTGGTTTTCATATTAGCCAAAATAGCGATTCTATCGGCATTGAACCTACTTCTAGACGCAAATCTTTTGAGATAATAACGGCTGAATATCCTGGTTTTCCAACAGATATGCAAGCGCAGTTTATGGCCTTGGCAACGCAGTGTGAGGGCACGAGCGTCATTGAAGAGAGGTTATTTGAAAATCGTTTTATGCATGTGAGTGAATTGCAGCGTCTTGGGGCTCAAATTACGCTAAAAGGGAAGGTTGCGCAGATTAGAGGTGGAGAAATTTTAAAAGGAGCCGATGTGATGGCAACAGATTTAAGAGCTTCTTCTGCATTAATTTTAAGCGCTCTTGTTGCCAATGGTTATACTCAAATACATAGAATATATCACCTCGATCGAGGTTATGAAAAAATCGAGGAGAAATTTCGATCAATTGGAGTAGATATACAACGATTGAAGGAATAGTATCTTCAAAAGAAAGGATAGTCATGAAAACGAGAAAAGAGCACGATTTTATCGGGGAGTTGGATATTGATAATAGTGTTTATTATGGGATTCAGACCTTTAGAGCACTTGAAAATTTCAATATCACAAACAATCGATTGGGTGAATATACGGTTTTTGTCCAGTCTTTGGCTAAAGTAAAAAAGGCTGCTGCCTTAGCAAATTATGAGATTGGTATTCTTGATGAAAAGCTTAAGAATGCTATTTGCCAAGCTTGTGATGAGATTGTCGATGGTAAATATCACGACCAGTTTGTGGTAGATATGATTCAGGGGGGAGCTGGAACAAGTACGAATATGAATGCAAATGAGGTAATTGCAAATATCGCACTTGAAATTTTGGGACATAAAAAAGGGGAGTATCAATATTGTCACCCAAATGACCATGTAAATCTTTCTCAATCCACAAATGATTCTTATCCTACAGCACTTCGTGTTGCTCTTTACGATCGATTGGAGGGGATGACAAAGTCAATGAAATTTTTGCAAAAATCTTTTGCGGCTAAGGCAGAAGAATTTAAAGATGTTATCAAAATGGGTAGAACCCAGTTACAAGATGCTGTGCCAATGACTTTAGGGCAGGAGTTTGGAACTTTTGCTTTAATGATAGAAAAAGATATTGAACGCATTCTTGATGCAAGAAATTGGATCCGTATGATTAATCTTGGAGGTACTGCGATTGGAACAGGAATCAATGCGCATCCTGATTATCGTAAGATAGTAGAGAAAAAATTGCAAGAAGTTACAGGAAATCCATTTGTAACTGCGGGGGATTTGATTGAAGCTACTCAAAGCACAGGAAGCTATGTGCAAGTGAGCGGTGTTTTGAAAAGAGTGGCAGTAAAACTTTCAAAAATTTGTAATGACTTAAGGCTTTTAAGTTCTGGTCCTCGAGCTGGATTAAATGAGATTAATTTGCCAAAAATGCAACCTGGAAGCTCTATTATGCCTGGTAAGGTTAATCCTGTTATTCCAGAAGTGGTTAATCAGGTTTGTTTTGCTGTTATTGGTAATGATGTGACAATTACAATGGCTGCAGAGGGCGGACAACTACAATTGAATGTTTTTGAACCTGTGATTGCTTATAAGTTGTTTGAATCTATTGTTATGCTTAATCGTGCAATGGAAACTTTAGCAACAAAGTGTATAGATGGAATCACAGCAAATGAGGATATTTGCAAAAATTTTGTGCTTGGAAGTATCGGTATTGTAACCGCATTAAATCCATTTATTGGCTATGAGAATTCTGCAATGATTGCTAAAGAATCTTTACAGACAGGTAAAAGCGTGTATGATATTGTGCTGGAGAGAAATCTTCTTAAAAAAGAACAACTAGATGAAATTCTTTCTCCGCAAAATATGATTTATCCTCATATTATAAAGAAATGATACAAAGACTTGAAAAACTTCGACTCTTAAGAGAGTTGTATTTACTTCGAGCATTTGGACATCGTTATCAGGAACCCTCTTTAAAAAAAGAGGGTTCCTTTTCTTCTTTTTCTGCAAAAAATATTGAAATTAAGCATTGTCATTTATGCGAACGAAGTAAGACTTCAGAACCGATAGAAGGAATATTAAACCTTGAAGCGAGATTGACTTTTATTACTGAATTGCCTATAGTGAATGTAAAAAATGAATTTTTGCAAACTCGTAGTGCAAAAATGCTCAATGATATTTGGGATCATATTTTTTCAAAAGAAAGCATTTCGGTTTTGTCTATCCTAAAATGCGGGAGTGAAAGCAATCCAAAATCAAGTGAAATTGAGATTTGCAAAACTCATCTTCATTGGCAACTTGACCAGATAAAACAAACGCATATTATTTGTTTTGGAGGGACAGAGTCTTTAAAAATTTTTGATTACCAAGATGCTATGCTTTTTGGTAAAATTCAGAGTTATAAAAAGCATAAACTTATGGTAACTTATTCTTTGAAAGATTTGATTAAAAATCCTTCATTAAAAAAAGAGGCATTAAAACATTTGATGGCAATTAAAGAGAATTTATGAAAAAGAAGATTATTTCTTTGTGTTGGTGTTGGTTTTTTTGTCTGTCTTTTTTACAGGCAAAAAGCTATATTATTTCCCCATTAGCTACTCCTAGTCAGCAAGTTTTTGACTTAGATGCTGTTGCTTGTGATGAAAAGTGTCTCTCTGAGCTTTATGATGAAGGAAAACTTTTTTCTTTTGTGGCAAAATTTAATTCTGATGTAAAAAATCTTGAACTTAGAGCAAAGCTGACAGAAGTTTTGCACGAACTTGGTCTTTCAATGAAAGATAATTTTTTTGAAAAGATTCAAGACAGCAAAAAGATTAAAATCGCTCTTCTTGTTCCAAAAGATATTGTCGGTCGTTATTCTGCGATTGGAATTAATACAATTTTAGCTTATTTGACAAGTCGAAATATTACTTTTTTATTTGAAGTTTTTGATAGTAAGAATGAAGATCCTCAAAATATCCATCAAACTTATGAGCAAATTAGGCAGAAAAAATTTGATTGTGTTGTTGCAATGCTTACGACAGCGGGTGTGCAGAATTTATTGCAAGAAACTAGCATTAGTCTTCCAACCTACATTCCTACTGTTAATATCAAGCAGGTTCAAGAAAATAAAATCCCACAAAATTTGATTTTTGGCGGAATTGATTATGAAGAACAGATTATGATGCTTTCTCAAATTGCAGATCATAAAGAAGTTGTTGAGTATGATGATGCAAGTGCGATTGGAAGCGTGTTGCAGAAGTTTTCTCAAGAACAGCATTTTAATGTAGTTTTTCAAGATACTATTACAAATGAGAAAGCTGCAAGGTTTTCTGTGGAAATAAAAAACCAACAAGAAAAATTGGCAGATCGTGCCGTGCTTCTAAATATACCTGTGATTAAAACGGGTTTAATTTTGCCTCAAATTGGATTTTTAGAAAATAAGCCTATTATGTTTCTTTCAACACAAATTAACTACAACCCATCCCTCTTGATGTTGCTAAAGCCCAAAGATAGGCAGAACTTTTTTGTTATTAATGCAATTGGCAAAACTGATAGTTATTTGGTGGAATATGGTTTGCTTTTAGGGAGTGACCTGCAATATGATTGGGTAAGCTATTCTATAGGCATTGGCACAGAGATTTTATTTTTAAATCGAGGTGAGAAAGTTAGTCGATTTTTCTCAGAGTCTGTTGAAAAATCTCAAGTAAGATATATCAATCGTATTTACAAAACCTTTAGAAATAGCTTTATTGGAGTAAATATTCCTAATGTAATTCCTTTAGAAATGCCTTCTCATACGCTTTTAGAAGATAAAGATTAAGTGCAGGTTGATCAAAAAACAAACGAGGAGAGATAGATCATTGAAATCTAAAATTAAAAAACAACAACGCGTTCAAAAAGAAATACAAAAACTCTTTTTGGTTCTTATTTTTATGGCTTGTGCTTCTGTGCTTGGACTAAGTTTTGGAAATGCTCATACGCATCCATTCTTGTTGATATTTGCTTGTATTGTGGGTGCTTATATGGCAATGAATATTGGAGCAAATGATGTTGCTAACAATATGGGTCCAGCAGTTGGTTCAAAATCTATTGGAATTTTAGGTGCAATTTTTATTGCGATGATATGTGAGGCTGCTGGGGCTATTTTGGCTGGAGGAGATGTTGTCAATACTGTTAAATCAGGGATTATTGATCCATCTGCATTTAGTGATACGCGTATTTTTATTCTTGTTATGCTTTCAGCATTAATCTCTGGGGCTTTATGGCTTCACCTAGCAACTTTAATCGGTGCGCCCGTATCTACAACGCATTCTATTGTTGGTGGTGTATTAGGGGCAGGCATTGCTGCAGGGGGATTGTCTGTTGCAAAGTGGGAAGTTCTCATTAGTATTGTGGCTTCGTGGATTATCTCTCCTTTAATGGGTGGTCTTATTGCGGGGTTATTTTTATGGTTTATTAAAAAAACGATTACCTACAAGCAAAATAAGCCAAGAGCTGCTAAAAGAATGATTCCTATTTTGATGTTTGTTATGGGGTTTGCATTTTGTCTTTATATCTTAACAAAAGCTTTAAAAAATATCATTGTCTTGAGCGTGACTCAATCTTTGATCATTAGTCTCATTTTTGCAATTTTAACTTTTGTAATTATGAGGCCAATAATTTTCCGTTTAGCCGATAAGCTTGATAATAATAAAGATTCAATCAACTCTCTTTTTGCCTTGCCTCTTGTGATCGCGGCTGCTTTTTTAAGCTTTGCTCATGGTGCAAATGATGTGGCTAATGCTATTGGACCATTAGCTGCAATTAATCAAATGCTAAGTGATTTAAATATCACGACTGAAGCGAGTGTTCCTCTTTGGATCATGGTGATTGGCGGGGTTGGTATTTCTGTGGGATTAGCGCTTTATGGACCAAGACTTATTAAAACTGTTGGAACAGAGATTACAGAACTCAATAAAATTCGCGCTTTTTGTGTGGCTATGAGTGCTGCGATCACGGTTTTGGTTGCTTCAGCCTTAGGACTTCCAGTTAGCTCTACGCATATTGCTATCGGAGCTATTTTTGGAATAGGTTTTTTAAGAGAGTTTTTAAAGAGTCGTTATCGCCGTATATTAGAAACAATAGAAGATGCTCATAATGATAAACCAAAAGAGCTTGAGCAATTTTTGGAAAAATTTCATAAAGCAAGTATCGAGCGAAAAGAAATTATGTTAAAAAATTTAAAGAAAAATCAAGCAGAAATTTTACTGGCTAAAAAAGAAAGAAAGATACTAAAAAAAGTCTATAAAAAAGAACTTGTAAAACGATCGGCTATACGAAAAATTATCGCATCTTGGATTATCACTGTTCCTATATCTGTAATTTTTTCTGCATTAGTTTATTTCATCCTTAAACATATTCTTGTTTTTTAATTTTTAAATCACCCTTAAAAAGGTGATTTTTAGATTTTAAAAGGTAAAAAATAACCCAAAGTCATTATTATGGCTAGTGTTATTATGATGATTATTAATATATAGTTGGGTAATATCTTTTTGCTACTTTCTTGCAACTGTTTGATAATTTCTTCTTTGTCCTGAATTTTGATTGCCAGTGACTCTAGCTTGTCGTTAAGTTCTCTTTTTTCTTCCTGACTACTTTCTTGCAACTGTTTGATCATTTCTTCTTGTGTCTCAATTTTTTGATTTATTTCCATCTTATCTGCAAGCCTTGATTCTGCTTGATAGATAATCGTATTAATGAGTTTTTCTTGATCGGTATTGAGTTGGCATATTTCTCCATTTGATTTTTTAAAACCATTGGCCAAAATATTAGTAAGGCTATCGATCATATTTCTTGCTATTTCTTGATGACAACAGATAAAAAATATAATTTCTTGCATAATTTTATGTTGTCGTTCAATCAGATTTAAAACTTCCATAAGACTCCCTGTTGTATAAGCAAGAAGTTTTTCAGCTTCGCTGGGTGTTCTTTTGCCTCTAACTGCATTCGCAAGCCTTTTTCCAAAGCCAGTCTTTATCTCTGGTGGGCGTTTAATATTAAATTTTGCTTCTTCGATTTCTTCTGTTAATTCTTGGATGATGCTTACTATTTTTATAGACTGTTTTTTGATAAAACTTTTAAATTGCTTTGGACTTTTGTTAGAGATTTTTTGTATTTCAGAATAAGGTATTAAAAAATCGCTATTTTTCATTTCTTCTCCTCAGTGTTAATTTAATTTTTTTAATTTTTCCATAGCAATTTGCTTGGACTTTTGTTTTTCTTCTGTTGCTTGATATTGATTGTTCAGCTCATCTTGAAATTCTTTTGATTTTTGCTGATAGTGATGATAAATTTCTGATAAATGCTCATAGCCATCGTGTAGACAAAGGAGAGTTTTTGCTTCTTGATAGCGGACAATAACGCCTTTTTGAGAGACGAGTTGAATTTGGAGTTTGCTCATTTTGGATTTATTTTTCCATTTGTCCATAAAGTAAATGACTATAGCACTAATAATCGCACCTAAAGCCGCACTGATACATAAAGAAAGTGCTTCTCCTATATTCTCGTTTGTTAAGGGAATAGGGATATTTAATATTATACTGAGCCCAGGTATGCTATTAAGAAAACCTTTTATCGCTTCGCTTCCTATCATAGTAGCAGCTGATAGTGTTCCTGTAACCAGAATCTTTGCAGCTTCAAATAAAACTTCATCTTGAGGTAAGTCTTTTGGCGGATTGATGATAAGCTTAATCGCATTAAATAAGGAAGTAAAACCAGCCCGAATAATTTGAACAGCTTTTTTTAAAGTGGTTGCAATTGTATTGATAATAAATACAATAAAGTTAGAAAAAAAAGCTTGCAAACCAGCTTCTAGGGAACCACTAAAGATATCTTTCCATTTTTCTTTAATTCCTTTTAGAACGCTTTCTAAACTATTTTTGAAACGACTGAATATTTCTTTTAAGCTTTCATCTCCAAAATTTTGAAAAGTTTTCTTTAGTTCGTCTATCATTGCGGAAATAAAATCTTTAAAAACTATTCCTATAGCAGTATAGGTAGCTATTTTTCCTGCATCTTTTGCTCCAGTAATTACAGCTTGTTTATAAGGCTTAAAGCTTGTATAAT
>X103_Eurasian_Blackcap__coassemble_182_pt1 | contig 52571 bp, 49 predicted proteins | sample X103_Eurasian_Blackcap__metabat2_low_PE_003 | metagenome-assembled genome bin X103_Eurasian_Blackcap | reverse complement strand
AAAAACTTACCTTTAAGGATAAAAATGTCAAATCAAATCTATACAAAACACTACAATATTGCTTTTTTTGTTGGTATTTTGGCAGGAATTTTTGGTGCTATCATTAAATGGGGTTGGGAAGTTCCTTTTCCTCCTCGTAATCCTAATATCCCTTGGCCATCTGATATGATGGAACGCATCACTCCACCAAAAATTTTTCTCGATCAACTTGGGATTCCATCAGACTGGACTTATCATTTCTCTGGCATAGATTTACCACTATCTATCTTTATCGTGCATATTGGCTTCTCTGTATTTTTTGCAGTCCTCTATTCTGTCCTTGCTGAAAAATTTACATTTATCAAAATGGGTCAAGGTATGGTTTGTGGGTTTTTTATCTTTTTGTTTGCTCACATTATCGTAATGCCCCTTATTGGGCATCTTCCTCCATTATCCCAAATCCCATTTGATGAAAATTTATCAGAATTATTTGGACATTTGATTTGGTTTTGGGGCATTGAGATTGCTCGCAAAGAGCTAAGGAATCGCTTTACTCACGAAATAGAGAAGTAATTTTAGCTTTTTGCATACCAAATTGATATAATGAAAAATAAAAATTAGCGGGAGACAAGTATGCAGTATCTTCATAGTATCAATAGCTTCAATGAAGCCAAACAAGTTATTCCTGGTGGAGTAAATTCCCCTGTGAGATCTTTTCGTAGCGTAGGTGGAAACCCACCATTTATCCAAAGTGCAAAAGGCTATGAACTCATTGATATTGATGGTAATCATTATGTTGATTTTGTTCAAAGTTGGGGACCATTAATTTTTGGCCACGCGGATCAAGAAATCGAATCTGCTGTTATTCAAGCAGTAAAAAATGGTTTGTCTTTTGGCGCACCTACACAAAAAGAAACGGCTCTAGCAAAACAAATCATTAAAATGACAGAAGGTATCGATAAAATAAGGCTAGTAAGTTCTGGCACAGAAGCTGTAATGAGTGCTATACGACTTGCTCGTGGTTATAGCAAAAAAGATGATATCTTAAAGTTTGATGGTTGTTATCACGGACATAGTGATAGTCTCTTGGTCAATGCTGGAAGTGGTTGCATTACTTTTGGAAATCCAAGCTCCCCTGGTATCCCTCAAGATCTAAGCAAGCACACTTATGTTGCAAGATATAATGATATAGAGTCAGTTAAAAAGTGTTTTGAGCGTGGCAATATTGGTTGTGTGATCATCGAACCAATTGCTGGAAATATGGGGTTAGTTCCTGCAGATTCTGAGTTTCTCATAGAGTTGAGAAAAATTTGCGATCAATATCACGCGGTTTTAATCTTTGATGAAGTTATGAGTGGATTTCGTGCTTGGAGCAATGGAATCAATCACTTTAGCCCAGTTATAGCTGATCTCTATACTTTTGGAAAGGTAATTGGCGGAGGAATGCCACTTGCGGCCTTTGGCGGAAGAGATGAGATTATGAAACTTCTCTCTCCATCAGGACCTATCTATCAAGCTGGAACACTATCAGGAAATCCTGTTGCTGTTTCTGCAGGATTAATGGCGTTACTTAAAATAGAATCCAATCCAAAAATATATCAAGAACTAGAAATTCTTGCCTTACGCCTCACACAGGGAATCAAAGAAGCTGCTCACGAGTTTGGGTTCAAAGTTCAAACTTGTGTAAGAGGGAGCATGTTTGGATTTTTCTTCAATGAAAACGAGGTAAAAAACTTCGATAATGCCAAAAAAAGCAATCTAGATCTTTTTGGAAAATTTCACCAAGCAATGCTAGATCGTGGCGTATATTTTGCTTGTTCGCAATTTGAAACTGGCTTTATTTGCACACCTATGACTCAAAATCTCATTGATTCAGTCATTCAGAAAGCCTTTGAAGCTTTTGAAGAAATTTATGCAATGGGATAAATATGCAAAATCAAAACAAACAATCTGCCCCTCTTTACAAAAAGCTTATCCAAAAGAAAACAATTAGAGGGGTTTATGATTTAAGCTTAGGAATTTCAATCGTTGTTGCCATACTCCTTGGGGTGGGGTTAGGATATTTAATGTTTAAAATAACAAACATCAGATGGTTATTTTGGTTGGGTTTATTTTGGGGTATTGGTGGGGCAATACTAAATCTCTACAAAGCCTACCAACGCGCACAGAAAGAACTTAAAGAATTGGCACAAGATCCAAAATATACCTATAAACCGACGGAGAAAAAAGATGTGTAAAATCCAATGTCTGTTGATTTTATTAGCATTTCAATTAATTGCAATCATCGCAATGATTTTCTTTGATGGAAAATTAGAGGTTAAAATCTTAAATTTTGAGGCAGGTTTTATTGGTTTTTTACTAGTTATGGTAGCAAACTTCTTTTCATTTAATAAAAAAATTTCAAATGAACTACAAAAACTTGAAACACTCGAAACAAAGGATAGAAAAAAGCAGAGATTCTCAAATTTTGTTTTAGGCATTTCAGTAAGCTCATCTTTATGGAGAATTCTCGCCTATGTATTTTTTTGTCTTATATTATTTTGTCTTATGCACTATCACTTTTTTTCCATTGTTTGGGTAATTATTGGAATTCTGACTTGTCTTATTCTTATTTTAATTCTACAATCAATCAGGATAAAAAAGCAAAGCTCTGAAAAATAGACTTGAGAGCTTTGAGCTCTCTTGTAAGGAAAAAAATGGATATACATATTGGACTGCTTCTTTTTTTAGTGATTGTTTATTTTTTTGCTGGATTTGTCGATTCTGTTTCTGGTGGAGGTGGGGCACTTGCACTTCCTGCTCTATTACTTGCGGGATTCCCTGTCACTCTTGCAGCAGGGACAAATAAACTGATTTCAGCCTGCGGAACCTCTATTGCTCTTTTTAATTTTGTAAGATACAAAAAACTTTATTGGAATTTGGCTTCAATAGGTATCCTCTGCTCTCTTATCGGAAGCTATCTTGGTAGCAGAACGCTCATTCACACCAATCCAGAAATTGCGATAAAAATTATCATTTTCTGCCTACCTATTGGCTCAATCATTGCCTTAATTCCTAAAAAAATCAGTCAGCACACTTCATATCAAAATAAGTATGCTTATTTATCTGTAATGTGTATTTCTCTATTAATGGGATTTTATGATGGTTTTTTCGGGCCTGGCACAGGTAGCTTTTTGATTTTGGCTTTTTCTTTTTTTCTTCAAATGGATACTGTTCGTGCAAATGCTCTTGCAAAGGCAGTTAATCTTGCCTCAAATATCAGCGCTCTCGTCTTTTTTGCATTGCACTCCCAAGTGCTTTATATGACCGCTATTCCGCTTATTATAGCAAATATGCTTGGTGGCTTTTTAGGAAGCAAAATGGCGATCAAAAAAGGAAGTGGTTTTATTCGTATTATGATTTCTCTTGTTTTTATCGCTCTTTTTATCTTGTTGGTTGCAAAATATTTTGGACCAGAAAGCCTTAAAAAGTTCTTAGGGGGTTCATAAGATTAAATCCCAAAACACCCATAAAAAATAATTTTAAAGCTCTTTTTGTCTATTCTGTCTTTTCAATGACATTCCAAGGTAGTCCCTGCACCTTAAGTTCCTCCATAAAAGGATCAGGATCAAGCTGTTCAAGATTCCAAACACCAGGGATTTTATCCCACACTCCATCACAAATGAGTTTTGCACCAATCATTGCAGGAACTCCTGTAGTATAGCTAACCGCTTGTGCATTAACCTCTCTAAATGCTTCCTGATGATCACAAACATTATAAATATAAACACTCTTATCTCGACCATTCTGAGACCCTACAAATGAACAACCAATATTGGTTTTACCTACAGTTCTTCCCGCTAAACTAGCAGGATCTGGTAATAGAGTCTTAAGAAATTGGATTGGAATAATTTCCTTCCCCTCGTGCATCACTGGTTTGATACCTAACATTCCAATATTTTCTAAACAACGCATATGAGTAATATAACTTTTTGAAAAAGTCATAAAGAATCGGATTCTTTGTAACCCTGGAATATTTTTACTCAAAGACTCTAGCTCCTCGTGATAAAGAAGATAAGAGTCCTTTTCTCCAATTTCAGGATATGCCCAAGTTTGCATAATTTCTAAAGGCTCTGTTTCGATCCATTTGCCATTTTCCCAATATCTTCCCTTAGCACTTACTTCACGCAAATTAATCTCAGGATTAAAATTTGTTGCAAAAGGATAGCCATGATCACCTGCATTACAATCTAAAATATCAATTGTTCGGATAGAATCAAAATAATGTTTTTGCGCATAAGCACAAAATACATTCGTTACACCTGGATCAAAACCACTTCCTAAAAGTCCGATAATACCTGCTTCTTTAAACTTAGATTGATATGCCCATTGCTCTTTGTATTCAAATTTCGCGGTATCAGGGTGCTCATAATTTGCAGTATCAAGATAATGCGTTTTTGTACGGACACACGCCTCCATAATGCTCAAGTCTTGGTAAGGCAATGCAACATTAATCACGATTTTAGGTTGATATTTTTGGATCAATGAAACCAACTCTTCAACATTATCTGCATTAACGCTCTCACAGATAATCTCTCCTAAACCCTTTTTGCTTATGCTTTTAGCAATTTCTTGACATTTATTAATACTTCTAGAAGCAAGAATAATTTTGCTAAAAGTGCCTCGATTTTGCGCAAGTTTATGTGCCACCACACCACCTACGCCACCTGCTCCAATCTGCAATACGCATGCCATCCTATATCCTTTCCTGCATCATTTAATATTTTTGATTTTTTAAGCTTGTTTATTTTATATAGACAGTGTGAAATTATAGCAAAAAAGCTTGTAAATAATATAAGAACTCAGAGTAAATAAATGTTAAAAAATGGGGGTTTAAAACTTATGAAGGTGGTACGCCCGGCAGGATTCGAACCTGCGACCTACGGCTTAGAAGGCTGTTGCTCTATCCAGCTGAGCTACGAGCGCAAAAAATATAAAAAGAGCTAGGTGGTACGCCCGAAGGGAGTCGAACCCCTAACCCCCAGATCCGAAGTCTGGTGCTCTATCCAATTGAGCTACGAACGCAGATTGTCTTAATGAATTATATTTAATATTTTTTATAGCTATGGGGTGGGTGATGGGGCTCGAACCCACGACCCTCAGAGCCACAACCTGATGCTCTAACCAACTGAGCTACACCCACCATAACACTTCACTAGACAAAATGGTCGGGGCGAAAGGATTCGAACCTTCGACCCCTTGGTCCCAAACCAAGTGCGCTAACCAGACTGCGCTACGCCCCGACATTTAAGAAGCGCATTATACTCAAACAAAAGTATTTTTGTCAAGATGAGAGAATAACGAAAAGTCAAATTATTTAGTTATCAATAGCTCTAAAAACGATCAAAAATGCTATAATGACCCTGGTTTACAAAAAAATTCAATTTCAAAACAAAAGGGAGAGGATCAATGTCTGATTTTTTAAAAAACTATAAAGGCTTATTTGGCTCACAAGAAGATCTTGCAAAAGTATTTCTATTTTGTATTACACTTTATTTTTGTAGCTATGTTCTCTCTATTTATGGAAAAATCTTTCAAATTAAACTTTTTTTCTTTAAACTTGCAGGCATTTGTATGTTTGCTTCTTTCTTTTTTATCCTTTTGTTTTTACCACAAAAAATAAAAAATATAATTCTAAAATTTTTTATTATTGTTTCGGCCTTTCTCTTTCTTGTCGATTTGGTTTGTTTTTGGATCTTTCAAACTCCATTAAGCAGTCCAATGATAGCCACCATTATTGAAACAAACCCACAAGAAGCTAAAGATTTCTTTTTTACATATTATTCACATCAGATTTTATTAATTTTATGCCTGACAATTGCAATAATGTTATTATTTTATAAGTTTCTAGGTAAAATTCCATCGCATAGAAAGTTTTCCTTATTTTTTCTTTTTAGCACATTAATTGGGTTTATTTTTTGTGGAGTAAATGGATATAAATTTTTTATACAAAAAAATGAATGCAAACACAACTTAGATCTTTCTTTCATTACTCTTTTTAGAGTTTCTTGCGAATTGAAAAATGCTTATAGTTCTTTGGCAAATCGCTTAGATTTAAAAAAATACACACAAGATTTTTCTCCTTCTTTACTGAGAAGGGGGGGGGGGAATAATATTACAAAAATAGTTTTAGTCATAGGAGAAAGCACACAAAGAGGTCATATGGGGCTTTATGGTTATGATAAACCAACCTCAGAGTTTTTATCTCATATACCATCAAAAAATTTAATCCTTTTTACTGATGTAATTTCTCCCTATGCTCAGACTACCCTCTCCTTTAGAAAAATTATTACCTTCCAAAACTATGAAAATGAAGCAAAAAAAGAGTGGTTCAAGTATGATAATTTAATCAATATTTTTAATTCCATTAAATACCAAACAATATGGATCTCTAATCAAGACATTGGATCTGAAGTTGCTTCTTTAGGATCTAAAAGCATCTTTGTCTCAGAGCTCAAAGATTGGTGGGAAGAAAGTTTTGTTGATGGCAAAATTTTACCCTACATTACGCAAGAAAAAAAGAAAAATCAAAAGCAATTTTTTGTCATTCATCTAATGGGAGCACACGCATCTTATACAAATCGATATCCAAAAGAGTTTGAATTTTTCAAATACCCCGTTATTAGCAAAGAAAGATTTATTCAAAGATATGATAATGCAGTGCGATACAATAGCTATATTCTCCAACAAATCTTTAAAGACTTCGAAGATGAAGATTCTTTGGTCATTTTTTTATCAGATCACGGCGAAGAAATGATGGAAAAAGATGGAAAGTTTGCAGGACATAGCGATGATAGATTAAGCAGATTTATGGTTGAAATTCCCTTAATATTTTATGTATCAGATACTTTTATCCAGAAGCACCCAGACCTTTATAAAAAGTTTCAACAAGCAAAAAATCTCCCCTATATGAGCGATGATTTAATTCATACAATCCTTGATATTGCAGGGATTGAAAATAAAAATTTTGATCCATCAAGAAGTATCATCAATCCGAATTTTAACTCTAAAAGAAAGCGTATTACAGGCGCTTATAAACAGGATTATGACAAGGAATTAAAGCAACAAAAAAGTCCTTATAAATATTAAATCAAAAATACATTTCTTGGCTTTTTAATAAAAACAAACAATGCAGAGGTTTGTGCAAATAAGAAAACAAGTCACGATAATAAAAAAGGGTAAAATGCAAGCTGATTTTATATGCTGGTTTTTACTCTAAAAACCATTACAAAACTAAGACCATACAATCAAACACAAGGATTAAAGAGCGACACTTATCAAGATAGAGTTTCTAAGGATACAAAAATATATGAGATCTTAGGTGGTGGTAATTTTTTAATAAACTTTTAAAAACTAGAAAATTTTAGTTAAATCTAATAAAATATGCTCCAATTGTTTATATCACAATAAAACTATTTTCTCTGAAGTTTGGAGTTTTTAAATCTCTTTGGTATTTCAATTCCTCATTAGTAAATACTCGATTTTAATGAAAAACAATCAAACGCATCATTTTCTAAAATTTCAGAACAGGTTTATTCTGCCCATTAAAAAACCACAAAATTTTATGGTTAATTTAAGGTTTCTTAAAACCAACATGTTGGCAATATTCCTCCAGAACTCCCAAAAAGGCAATAATATCAACTCTATCGATTGCTCCAATATTGCTTAATCTAAACATTTTGTAATCAGAAACCTTGCCAGGATAAATTACAAAGCCTCGCTCCTTGCAAAAATAATGCAACTCCTCAAAATGCATACACTCTGGCAATACAACCGAGGTGATAATTACTCCAAATCCCTCTTTTGGATAAAGTTCAAAACCAAGTCTTTCTAATCCTAGTCTGAGAATTTTATGATTATCTTGATAACGCAAAAATCGATTCTTAAGTCCTTCTTCTTGAAGCTCCAGAATTGCTTCATAAAGTGCATAAAGAGTTTGCACAGGAGGAGTAAATCTCATTTGATGATTTTGAATAAAAAATTCATATTGAGCCTTAAGATCTAAGTATAAACTTCGCGAATACTTTGCCTCCAAAATATTTGCATTTTTTGCTATTACAAAACTAACTCCTGCCATTCCTTGTATATTTTTATTACTTGAAGCGATAATAAAATCAACTACATTTAAATCAAGTTCATAACAAGCATAACTACTCATACAATCTGCAATAATCTTAATGCCTAAGGGCTTGGAAATTTTTGAAATCTCATCTAAACAATTTAGTAATCCACTTGTGGTTTCTGAATGCACACAGGCTAAAAATTCAACCTTTTCTTTTAAGAGAAACTGCTCTAATTCTTTTGTATCCAAAGAATGTAAAAAACTTGACTCAAAAAAGACAGCATTGAGCTGGTGATATTTTGCTATTTCTTGCATTCTCTTCCCATAGGCTCCATTGACAATAATCGCTATTTTATGAGAGCCAATCACGGAATTTAAAGTAGCTTCAACTGCTAAACTACCACTTCCTCCAAATAGCACACAAGAAGCTTCCTCTGTATTTTTGACAAATTTCAATAAACCCTCGCTGATCTTTTGCATCAAATCACCAAATTCTTTTTCTCTAGGGCAAATATCAGGCACTAGTTGGGCTTTTTTAACACGCATAGACACAGTAGCAGGTCCAGGATTAAGCAATATATTTCTTTCTAACATCTGTTTTCTCCTTGAAGTATCCGAGGTAAAATCACCTCTTTTGCACGACATAAATGTTCCCAACAATCAATCTCGCACCACACAAGCTGATCTATCTTAAGAACCTCTAAACCTCGAAGCAAATATTCATAATCTTTGCAAGAATAAAAATCTAAACTCAAAGCCTTTTGAAGTGAAATCTTTGTAATCCCAACCAACTCTGCATCAATATGTTGAAGATCCAATCTATTTTTAGATAAATTCTTTAATCTTTTACTTTCATCAAGCTCTAAAAATACCTCATCTCCTGATTGTGTCATTCCACTTGCAAGAATAATATTTTTGCTTTTGTTTTCTAGTAAAATTTCAATAGCCTTTTTTTCATAAAGCAAATCCGATTCAAGCAATAAAAAATCTTCTTTTAATTCAGAAATCGCTACTCCCAAACTCTGTGCACTTCCAGTTGTTTTATAATTAAAATTTTTAACACTCTTTAATTTTGGATATTTTTTGCACAGCTCATCATAATGCTGGCTTAAAAATCCAGTTACAATAATGATCTCGCTAATACCACATTCAAAAAGAATTCTAATGCTTCTTTCAATCAAGCTCTCTTGCATTCCATCTAAAACCAAAAATCCTTTAGGTTTATTGAGTTTGTACTCGCCTAATCTGCTACCTAAACCAGCAGCCAATATCACTGCCTGCATCTTTATTCCTTTATCATAATCACATTAAATCTAAAATTAGAATTGTCATAATTTTTAATTCTCTGTTTTTTTATTCTGCAAGTACAACCAAACTCTTTTGATAATTCTTTAAAAAAATCTTTTGGATAATACAAATGCTTCAAATCACCATATACACTCTCATAGACATTGCCATAAATTTGCTTTTTGTAAGCGATATATTCCTCTTTTGTTTCGGCATCTAACACATCTAAAAACAAAACCCTCTTTTTTGCTTTTTTAAACATCTTTTTAGCGACTTCATAGGCATATTCCAAACTTTCAAAATAATGCATTACACTAAAAAGACATACGACATCAAAAAGTGGAGTCTCCTTTAGGTTGATTGCTTCTTGGACATAAAAGAACTCCTGAAAATTTGTAAAAATCTTTTTTGCATAATCAATCAAATTATCAGCATAATCAATACCACCTATTTGCTTAAAAGACATTCCCCCCCCCCTCTACTTTATTTCTTTCTAGTTGCAACCCATAAAGAAATGCTCCAGAACCACAACCAACCTCAAAAATACTCTCACATTCGTTTAATCTAGCATCTTTGATGAGCTTTTGCATAAAACTAAGATAATCATTGATATAAAATGTTCCACTACCGCTATCAAAACCATTTAATCTCAATAGCTCTGCTAAAGTAGCATAAGGTTTTAATGTAGAAAAATCTCTTTGTGCCACTTTGTTCTTCCAAATATCTCGCCATTTCATCTTAATTTCTCCTCCAGTCTTCTTGCGACTTCATCAGGGGTAATTTTTGGTCTTCCTAGGTTTTTTTTACTTCCTTTTTTAATCCTGATATAAATGAAAGTAGCGCCCCCATTTTTTTGGGTTAAAAATTTTTGTAAGGCTTTCTGTAAATCACACAAGTCCGAAACAACAATAACTTCTTCATACCCACACGCAGCAGCAATATGAGGAAAATCCACATTAAAAGCAAGACTAAATTGCCCTCCTGTACTATCGTGAGAATGATTATCAAGCAAAATATGACAATAATTACCTCGATAAAACTGCTTTGTATAGTATGCATTTGTGCTCATTGCTCCCATTCTCATTAATAGCGCTCCATCACCATCAATACAAATAACTTTCGATTGACTCTCTATAGCTATCCCTAATCCCAATGAGCTTACACATCCCATTGACCCAACCATATAGAGATAATTTTGTTGGTCATTAATCTCATAAAGCTCTCTTCCTGTTTTTCCCGTTGTGGCTAAAACAATAGCTTTTTCTTTAACAATCCTATCAATCTCTTCTAAAATCTCAATCCGCTGATATTTTGCTTGAGGCATTAAGAAATTGTTTTGTTTTTGAGATGATTGCAAAGGCAAGATTTCTTGAGTCAAATCTACAGAATCAAAAATCCCTTTTTTGACGATAAAAAAGAAACTTTGCTTATTTTTTAAGCAAGTTAGTGCTTCTTTGAGTTGTTCTTTTGCTTGATCCAACTCTGCACTTAAAAACACATGAGGAATCTTTGCAATACTTAACATATCCTCTGTGATTTTTCCCATTAATTCGTGCTGTGGCTCATCTTGAATTCCTCCTACTTCTCCTCTTAAGCTCACAAATCCAAGAATTGGTATTTTGAAGGTATAATTTAAAGATGTGAGAGGACTCATCGCATTTGATAAGCCACTATTTTGCATTAAAACAACTCCAAATTTTTGTCGCTGTGCTAAAGAAATTCCGCTTGCTATTGCAACTGCATCGCCCTCATTATTAGACATAACAAAACGATTTTCATTGATTGCAAAGTTAATCAACGGGGCCAAAAAACTACAAGGCACTCCAACAAATCTTTCAAAACCAAAATCTATCAATGCTTTTCCAAAGTCTTCTGTTTTCATCATTAACCAACCTTAAATTGTCCCGGGAATAAGAGATAAAATCTCATCAATCTTCATGCAATACTTTTCTGCCTCATGGCTTCTGTCATTTTCTAAAATATTTTGCGCAACCCTAGCCATTGATACAAAACTACTACGCAACATATGATTAGCGTAAATAACAATATTGACCCCATGTCTTGCCAAATCTTCTGCAAAAATTGCATTAAAGCTTGTTGGAACCACGATAATTGGAGTTACATTATCCTTTGATCGAAAAACTTTTAAAAAGTCTAGAATCTCTTTTCCATCCTTATGCCTCGAATGAATCATAATTCCATCAGCACCTGCATTAATATAAGCAAAAGCTCTTTGAAGCGCATCTTCTAAGCCTTTATCTAAAATCAAACTCTCAATCCTTGCAAAAATCATAAATTCTTCTGCAACCTGTGCCTTTTTGCCTGCAGATATTTTGAGACAAAATTTATCAATATCTTCTTGAAATTGCTCGACCTCATTACCTAAAAGACTATTTTTCTTTAACCCTGTCTTATCTTCAATCACAACAGCAGAAACACCCACTCTCTCCAGAGTTTTGATTGTAAAAACAAAATGCTCTATTTTTCCTCCCGTATCTGCATCATAAATCAATGGCTTATGGGTTACCTCAAAAATTTCATGAATTGTATTGATACGACTTGCCAGCTCAACTGCTTCAATATCAGGCTTTCCTCTTGATGTAGAATCTGTTAAAGAACTTGACCAAAATCCATCAAACTCTACTTTTTTTCCTTCTTTTTCAATAAAAGTATTTTCTGCAATGAGAGCAGAAATTGCTGAGTGAGTTTCTAAAATTCTTAAAGGTTTTTTAAGAGATAAAAGCTTCTTTAAACGCCCTTGTCTCATTGCCCTTGATACTCCTAAAGAATTCAAAGCTTTTTTAAAACCTTGTGCGTTGATATTTGAACTATAGGGAACTTCTATCAAAGCATCATGCCCAATACAAACTCCTTGAGAATCAAATTTCTTTTTATCTGGAAAAAATATAGAGAGGATCTCTAAAACCTCATCACGATATTTTTTTTGATACCCTGTTTTCCAGTCATCTCCGTGAATAACATAGTCAGGATAAATCTCGTAGAGATTTTCTTTATAACTTGGAGTTTTTTGAGGAATAATTGCGTGTATAATTTTAAGGTTTTCTAAAACCACTTTTCTTTCTTCATAGCTTAAAAATGGAGGTTCTTCCATCGATGCAATTGCTTCATCTGTCATAAGACCAACAATCACATCTCCATACTCTTTTGCTTTTTGCAAAACCTTAATGTGCCCAGCGTGTAACATATCCGCAGCCATCGCTACATAGACTTTTTTCATTTTTGATCCTTTTGTAAAGTTTGAAGCACTTCTTGTGTGATATCTTGCCAATTCTTAGGGTCAAAAGAATTTTCCTTAACACGAAAGATCTTTTCCATAGAATGCATTGAAGAATCAATCATTACATGAATAACACTGCGATTTTCTGGATAATGTCTCAGAATATTTACAGGATATGCAGGTGCAAATTTTCCAAAAGCTCCATCATAAGCAAGACCTGTCGCATCTGCATTGCTCATCAATCTTTGATCAATTATTAAATTTTGATAAGAATGCTTTGCTTGATGAAATGGCTTAAAAAGTAAAAGTGGATTAGAATGGCGACCCAACTGATCTCCGTGATTGTTTTCCATCTGTTTATAAGCATCATAGAGTCCGTGATCTGAAGTGATAACAATTTGAGTTTGATTATAAATTCCCTCTTTTTTTAACCAATCAATGATTTTAGCCACTGAAAAAATTGCACAAACTTCATTATCAAAGTGATAACTCATATAAGAATTAAGAATGCTAAGTTGATATTTTTTAGGTAATTTTGTCTTAATATTTAAACTAGGTAGACAATTTCTCTCTACATCAAGCCCTCCTGGTTGATGTGTAATCATTGTTTTAAAATATTTAAAAGTGGGTTTTTCTGCATTTGCTTGGAGCAGGTAAGGCAAGCTTAGTAAATCTGAAGCATTTTCAGCAACAATACTAAATTGCTTAATTTTAGAACTTTTTGCAAGGGACCAACCATAATCAACATATAATTTTGTCCTTAATGAATATGGAGAAGCTTTAAAAAGGCCATAGTTAAAAAGCTCAGCAATAAAATCTTTAGGAATATCATTTAAAAATGCCAGTTCTTTTTGATGATGATAAAAAAAGTATTCTCTAAAAACCTTATCATCATAGCTAAATACATCTTTACCTAATTTTTCATCTTTCAAACTAACAGGCTCTGGGCTATAAATCACACTCTCATAACCACGAGTGCTAAAATCTTTTGCAAGATTAACAAAGGCTTTTTTAGCTTCTTTGTAAATGATATCTCTCCCTACAATGTGGTGATATCTACTATACATATCACTTAAAGAATAAAAGTGTCCGCCTGCAACAGAAAAAGTCGTAAAAGCTGTGAAACTAGAAGTAGAAACCGTATTTGGAAAATAAATAAAATCAGAAAACTCTTCTCTTAAATTAGGATACATTTCCAAAATATCTTCAAAATGAGATCCTGTGAAAGCATCTAATACAAGTAAAAATACATTTTTATTTTTAGAAAATCTTACAATTGGTTTCAAAGTGGAATCAAGCTCATCTTGCTTTGAATCTAAATAATGGCTCAATGAAGACTGTGTTTTTTTATGATCAGAAAGAGAGGTATGAAGCGAGATTTGTATTGCATAAAATACCGAAACACAACCAAACGCACCTACAAATAGAACTAAAATTTTTCTAAAAATTACACGATAATAAAGCCCAATAAAAGCTAAAATCATACTGATGATCCCAACTAATAAATCCACTAAAATAAGACCCATTTTTGGAGTATTAAAAATTTCTCTAGGAGCAATAAAGCTCATCTGATCCAAAACCCCATAGTCTTGATGAAGCAAAACATTATAATTTAGGACAAAGTTATAAATAAAAGTAATAAAAAAAATTACACAACAACCATAAGTGATTACTCTAAAAATTCTCAAATAAGAAAGTATTTTTAAAAAATAGGCACAAAAAAAGCAACTGAGTAAAAAAAATCCAAAAAGCACACCAATTGTTTTTGGCATTTCTGCAGGATCAAACTGCTTTACATCACTTGAATATAAAGAAAAAGGATTATAAACCAGAATAATTAAGCTTAAAAATATACACACAAGAAGAGCGATACTATAATCACTTACAAAAAGATTCTTTGATTTTTTAGAATATTTCATTATCTTTTTTCCTATACATACAAAAACTTTTTATCATCGAAAACAACATGCTTGTTGTCCAATAAAGCAATAATGAGCTAGGCATTTGATAGAGCAAAATTAAAAAAATTAGAGTAATCACAATCCCCTGTATTCTAGAACTACGATCATTTGAGCTAATCCAAACATTAATTAAGGTAAAAAAACTCATTAAAAATGGCAGAAAATGCACTCCAAATAAAAGAGAATCAGGGTGCGATAAGTCCTTTATCCACAAGAACTTTATCTGCCTTAATTCTGGAGAGTGAAACTCAAGTAAAAATACCACAGCGATAAAAAATGGAACTTGCAAAATCAGTCCTACAAGAGCTTTAAGTGCATAGATGGGATGATAATGCCTCTGCCTAAAAAGCGTTTTAGTATAGGCGTGAAGCTCCATTCCTTTAAAAACTCTTTTAAATTCCTTAATTTTCAAATCAAGTTCTGCTTTTATTTTTGCGTGATCTTTTGACATTTTGTCAGCCTTCAAGAATAAAGGTAGTAAAAAAAGATTCACCAACACACTTAAAAAAATAATTGCAAGACCATAATGATGTACACAGCTATGCAATATTTTTAGGACATATCCCAAAAGACTTTCTAGAGGATAAACAAAAATAAAATATAAAAAATCACTCATTAAATTTTCCTTTAACTTGGCTGACCTCTAGAAGTTTTTGCATATAAAATTGTTTTGATTCCAGCCTTTTTTGAAGCGCCTCTTCACAAAGATCAATGAGTATTTTTGATGCCATTACTCCAGATTTTTGAGGATAACTCCAAAGTAATGTTTTTATCTCCTCCAAAATATTTTGATTGATTGAAGATGCAAGTGTTGCCTGAATAATTTCTGAAATCTTTTCAAAGTCTTGAGGCCTAATTCTCTTTCCAATGGAATCTAAAATATCAAACTCCCAAATGCCACCCGTATCTGCAGAATCATAGCCTGAATGATCAAAATCAAAATCAATCGTCAAGACAGGTTTTTGATATAGGCATAAATAATCAAAAATAATCCCCGAAAAATCTGAGATCATCAAAACACTCTCCTGCATTGCATAGAGGTTTGATTTTCCAATATCCCAGGTTACATTTTGATAAGCCTGTGTTTGCTTCATCAATCTATCAATCACTTCTTTTTCAGAAATCAAACTCTGTGGATGCGGACGGATAATCAGCAAATAGCAAGAATCAATTAAAGGCTGAATGATTTTCATTCCGTACTTAGATAAAATCGCTTCCTTGCCCCAAGATGGCGAAAGTAAAACAATATCTTTATCTTGATTTTTAAAAAAATATCTTTTATTTTGAGAGATCGTGAGTTTTTCTCGAAAAAGTTCATCGCAATAAGTGCTTCCAACATTAAAAATTCTTTTTTGTGGTTGCTGATGTGCCTCTTCAATTTTCCTAATAAATTCTTCTTGCATTTTGCTATTAACCAAAATACTATCGAAGTAATCCATTCCAAAAACACGATAATTAGGACTTCCTAGAGAATGCACTATATGGCAATAATGCAAGACTTTTTTGCTTCTTTTAATCTGCAAAACATCAAGCCCTGGAGTAGTCAAGACCACCACTTCAGCCTGCAAAGTATTAAGCGCATAAAAAGCTTTATTTCCCTTGCCAATATAGCGGAATTTAGCATTTTTTACATCTCTTTTTAAAGCTGGATCCTCTTTGTCGGATGTAAGAAATAAATAGCCATAGTTATGAGAATCTAAACAATCAAGTATAGGTTTAAAAACGCCATAGTATTGCTTCCCCTCAGAGTAAAAAACTAAAGAATAATATTCTTTTAACTGAGAAAGCCTATTCCCCCCCCCCCTTACAAGAGAAAAAATCTTATAAAAGACATTTTTAATGAAGAAGATAACAGAAGCAAAAATAGCAACAAGAGAAGAAAGTAATAATGAACCCGTGCTAGGATCTAGGTATGCAAAAGCCACTCCCGCAAAAACAACAAAAACACCTAGTAACCTGACAAGCAAATCCAAGCCTTTATATTTTGTATTGTTCATTAAAATTCAATGTTTTTATTTTACCTTAGTTTTTATGTAAATTTGTTTACATAGGCCAATAGACAATCACTTTTAAATTTTTTATAGAGAATGAAAAATTGTTTCTATAACCAAGATAATTTTTTCAAAATTTCATTAAAAGCACTCATAAAACTTGTATTCTATTTGAATTTCTTGTTTATGAAACACGGGAATTCCATCACCTCTGCAAAATCAAGAGTTTTAAGATCAAAAACATCTACAATATCATCTTTTTTGAAAATATCTGGAGCAAATTCGATAACCTCATCAATCGTGTAAGTTAGAATTGGAGCAAGAAGATGAGAAAGATTCCTTGCAATATAGAGCATTGCAGTTTTTTTGCTTCTTGCTTCTAGGGATTTTTGATCATCACAATAAAGACTATCTTTACTAAGATCCATATAGATTCCACTTAGCTCATTGCTGATATAGTGCATAAGGGTTTGCAAACAATATAAAACTTTTGATAGTTTAAAATTTATAAGCAATACATAAATCAATTAAATCAATTAGCCATAAAATAAAACTAAAGATATGCTATAATCACGCCGCAAGTGACGGGAGCTTCGAGCTGAGAGTAAGTTTTGACTTTGACCGCACCAGATCTAGGTAATACTAGCGTTGGGAACACTTCAAAAATTAGAATCACTTTTTTGCACCCTTCATTTGTTATACTTTTTTAAGGATACACAAATGAAACATTCTTTCCGATCATTATTTTTACTTTCTTTATTTCTTAGTTCTGCAATCGCAGAGATAAAAGAACAAAAGCTTGAACAAATCATTTTGCAAGAAGAGAATGCAAACTCAAAACTTGACGCATCTCTGGCAAAAGAAAATATTTCTGAAGATTTTATTCAAAATCATTCAATCTATTCCACCACACAGATTCAAAAAAAAGTCCCTAGCCTATTTATTTATCCCCAAGGATCAGATACCTTTCCTATGATTTCCTTTCGTGGGGTTTCAAGTCCAGATTATTATTCTTCTGTATTGGGAATTTATGTTGATGGAATCCCACAAAGTCAAAATTTTCTAATTCAAAATTTAAGCGATATACAAAGCATTTCTATTGTATCAGGCGCACTTGGGATTCTCTATGGAGAAAATGCCCCATTAGGCATCATCTCAATCAAAACCAAAAATCCTATGCAAGGAAACTACATCTTTACCTCTATGCTTATAAGCAGACTCTCTGAAAGCCTTATCGCAAACACAGGTTATGAGCTTAAAAAAAATTTACTCTGGGGAAAAATAACAACAAATATCGCTCAAGAAAACGGGTATATTAGAAAAATATCATCATCTCAAATGCTTAATTCCGCATTTTCTGCTACTATCGGAACAAGCCTTTATTATCAGGCACTGGAATCCTTACTCTTAACTCTACACTATGATTATCATCATCTCTCTAGCCATAAAGATTTTTATCTCACTAAGGATCAGACAAAAAATTTCATTCTTGATAATGAGCTTGCGACTTGGGAAGATTTTAGCAATGGTGTTCAAAATAAAATTCTTAATCTCACTCCTTATAGTTATCAAAATGCTCACCTTGCTTCTTTAAAACTAGATTCTGATTTTAAAAACTCTTCTCTTGGTTTTTTGGCTTCAATACAGAAAGTTGATACATTAGCCAATGAATATCCAGGAATTTATGTTCAAGATGAAAATACTGATGGTTATTATTATGATACCTTGCAGGTGCTTTCTGAAATCAATCTCAAAACACAGCACACACCTATTTTTCAAAGCTATTTTGGAGCCTATTACAAATATCTATTTACAGAAAATGGAATGAGAAATGTCAATACCGCTCCCCTTGGTTACAATGGAAACTGGGATGCAAATGAAAAGCTTCACACTTTTGCACTCTATGGCAATCTTAATGCCACGTTTAAATCTTTTAGTCTCAATTTTGCATTACGCTATCAATTTTTTAATACTTCAATTATTTCTCACAACCCTCCTGTTGATGAAATTTATCCTTATCATCATTCTAAAAACTTTCATGCTATCAATCCAGCCTTCACGCTCAATTATAATTTTAACCCATCTCATCAACTCTACTTTCAAATCAGCAATACAACAAAACAAGGTGGGTTTGCAAAATTTCCTTTTGCTGATACAGATACGCTACCTTATGATCCAGAATACCTCTATAGCACAGAAGTAGGATTGCGATCTGTTTTTAGAAATCTTCAGCTCAAAATCGCTCTTTATGGTATTTTGAGAAATAATGTGCAAAGTTATGTTGGTGTGGGATATTATAAAAGTATAAAAAATATCGGCAATGCTTATGCTTATGGAGCTAATTTATCTCTTGATCTTGATTTTAGTCCTATCACTTTCTTTTTTAACGCTAATCTTGGGGCTTCTCGTTTTGCTCAGGGCGGAAAAAACAAAGGAAGCATTACCATTTTAGGAAACACAGGGTATTATGATCTTTCTTCCCTTGTTCCAAAATTTGCTCCAGTTTTTACTTTTAATGCTGGATTAGATGCAATTCTTTTTAAAAAGAATTTTCATAAAATCACACTATCCTTATTGCTAAACTTTTCTAGCTCCTATTATCTTGATGATTTTAATCGTGACATCTCACTCACTCAAAAACCTTATCTTATCCTTGATAGTTATTTATCCTATGACTTCTTAAAGTATCATAAGATTTCAATTTTTGTCCAAAATCTTACCAATACACGCTACTTTACAACCGCACTTTGGAACGAAAAAGGGAAAGCTTATATTACAAATCCGCCTATAAACTTTGGACTTAAATATAGCTTTAATTATTAGAGATAAAATCAGCAGGGTTTTGTCTTTTGAAGAGGTGATAAGTCTTGAGAAATTTTGTTACAATACATTGTAAATATCATTATGAAGGAATTTTATGGATTATAAAGATACGCTATGCTTGCCTCATACTGATTTTGCAATGAGGGGCAATTTGCCTCAAAATGAGCCAAAGCGATATGCAAAATGGAAAGAAAAAAAAGTTTATCAAAAAATAAAAACAAAAAATAAAAATGCAAAAAAAAGTTTTTATCTTCACGATGGTCCGCCATATGCAAATGGTCACCTACATATTGGCCACGCTCTGAACAAAATTCTCAAAGATATGATCATTAAATTTCACTATTTTAATGGAGATAAAATTGCCTATACACCAGGTTGGGATTGCCATGGACTTCCGATTGAACAACAGGTTGAAAAGCTTTTAGGACGCGAAAAAAAAGAGAGTCTCAGTAAAGTTGAAATCAGAAAACTTTGTCGAGAACATGCACAAAAATTTGTGAAAATCCAAAGCGATGAATTTGAATCACTTGGTGTTTTAGGGGACTTTGAAAATCCTTATAAAACAATGGATTTTAAATTTGAAAGCAATATTTATCGCACACTTTGTAAGGTGGCCCAAAATGGATTGCTTGCTCAAAGAAATAAGCCAATTTATTGGAGCTGGGCTTGTCAAACGGCTCTCGCAGACGCAGAAGTAGAGTATAAAGATAAAAAATCTGATTCTGTATTTGTTTCTTTTGAACTTTCTAATGAAGCATTGATGAAACTTCAAATCAAAGAAGCAAAACTTATCATTTGGACCACTACTCCTTGGACGCTTCCAGCAAATGTTGCTATAGCGTTAAAACCCAATGCAACCTATGTTCTTACAAAAAAGGGATACATTGTTGCTAAGGCTCTTTTAGAAAAATTATCAGACATAATAGATTCTGAAGTAATCGCAGAATTTCAAGCCAACCAACTTGAAAATCTCAAAGCGATCAATCCACTCAATCAAAGAGAATCTCTCATCATTCTTGGTGATCATGTTAGCCTAGAAGATGGAACTGGGGCTGTGCATACTGCACCAGGGCACGGAGAAGAAGACTATTATATTGGATTAAAATATCATCTTGAAGTATTGATGCCTGTAGATGATAGGGGTTGTTATAATGATCAAATTATTCATAAAAAGCTTCTCCCCCCTTCATTCTTAGGCAAACATATTTTTAAGGCTCAAGGTGAGATCATTGAACTTTTAGGCAAAGCTCTTTTAAAGCATCAGGTTATTACACACTCTTATCCACATTGTTGGCGATCTCACGAACCTGTAATCTATCGTGCAACCACTCAATGGTTTATTTTGATGGACAAACCATTTGAAAATGGAAGCAATAAGGGAAAAACTTTGCGACAAGTTGCTCTAGAAGAAATCAATCAAACTACTTTTTATCCAGAAGCAGGACGCAAACGAATTTTGTCAATGGTGGAAAATCGCCCTGATTGGTGCATTTCTCGTCAAAGAGACTGGGGTGTGCCTATTGCATTTTTTTATGATAAACGCACAGGAGAAAGCTTATTTGCCCCTGAAGTTCTTGAGTTTATTGCACAAAGGTTTGAAACTGAGGGTTGCGATATTTGGTGGAGTGAAAGCACGGAAAACCTACTGCCAAAGGATTATCAACATCTTGCTCCTCATCTTGAAAAAGGGTTGCATATTCTTGATGTTTGGTTTGAAAGCGGTAGCACTTGGAATGCAGTCCTTCATACACAAGATCATACAACCCCCTATGAAGCTGGAGAATATCCTGCGGATATGTATCTTGAAGGAAGCGATCAGCATCGTGGCTGGTTTCAAAGCTCTTTACTTTTAAGTTGTGCCATTAATGGAAAAGCACCATTTAAAAGCATACTCACTCACGGCTTTGCGGTAGATGAAAATGGCGAAAAAATGAGCAAAAGCTTGGGAAATGTCGTTCCTCCAGAAATGATTTTAAAAGAATATGGGAGCGAGATTTTGCGTCTTTGGGTAGCGATGAATGATTATCAAAATGATCTAAGAATCTCAAAAACAATCATCTCACAAGTAAAAGAGCAATATAAAAAAATCCGTAACACTCTAAGATTTTTACTTGCAAATATCCAAGGACTTGATGAGGCAGTGACTTTCAAAGAAATGGATCCAATCAGTCTATGGATATTGCAAACTAGTTACAAAACTTTTGAATCTGCAAGAAAATCTTTTCAGCAATATGATTTTGTCAAAGGTTTGCAAACCCTTATGCACTATATCAGCAATGAGCTAAGTGGAATCTATATGGATCTTAGTAAAGATAGTCTTTATTGTGATGATCAAAAATCCCTAGAAGCAAGAAGCAAAAAAACTGCAATGCTCTATATTGCAAGGAATCTTTCTCATCTTCTTGCTCCAATTCTAACTTACACGATTGATGAGGTTATCGAATTTGCTCCAGATATTTTCAAAAAAGATGATATTGTAGATGTTTTTGATCTTAAAACTCTTGATTTTGCAGAGGTGATGGAATTCCCATTAAAAGAAGACTTTAACTTGCTTTTAGAGCTTCGATCTAAATTTGGTGAAATCACAAACACACTCAAGAAAGATAAAGTTATCAAATCTGGTCTTGAACTTTCAATTTATGCGCCACAGACTAGCTTCAAACAACTTGGAGAATGGCTCATTATCAGTGAAGTATTGCAAGAAAAACCACAAGAAAGTCTCATTGATTTTAAAATTCAAGACCATAGCTTTAGTGTTTCTCTCGCACAAAAAGAAAAGTGTCCAAGATGCTGGAGACACTTATCAAAGACAAATGATTTATGCAGTCGATGCGCAGAGGTAATGCAAACAAACAAAAACTAAAGAGGCTTTATAGCCTCTTTAAGCTGATGAATCAGAGGATTAAAATCATAGTCTTGAATACTTTGCTGAAGAGATCTAAAATAAGAATCCATATTTTTCGCATTTAGCGTCTGATGTTTAGCAATTAAATCAACCTGCTGGACATTCATTAGCATATCGTGATGCACGGAATCAGTATAATGTGCTAGATCTTTGACATAATCTGTATTTCCTGCAGAATAAATACTAACATTGGGGTATTTTTGAGATTCAAGAATAAACCATCGCAAAATTGCCTCCCATTTGCTATAATCCTGCGGGGGCATCGTACGATAATGATAGATTGAAAAGCTTGGTATAACAAAATAAAATTTTGTTTCTGGATGCGCTGCTACAAGAGAAAAAACTTTCTCGTTAATCATTTTTTGATCTTTTTGCAAGCTTCCGCTGAAGGGTTTTAGCTCAAACTTTTGTTTTGAAATTTTCTCTAAATATGTGAGTCTTTTTTGCATTTCTTCCTTGCTATCAAACCAATGCAAAAATCCACCAAATCTTCTTGTGATATTATAGTCATTCATTACATTTGTAAAAGTTTTTAGCTCTTTTTTAAAATAGCATTTTGTCTTACTTGACCACTCTAAAGCACAAGTAATAAACTTTCTATTAATATAATATTTCATATCATTGAAAGGATTTTCATCATACAAAAAATCAAACTCAGACATATCAGGCTCATCATCTATATGCGGTCCAAAACCATTATAAACAGCTTTTATTTTTTTGTGCCTAAAAAGATATTTTAAAAAAACATACTTTTCTGTGATGGAAGTTCCAGATGCAGATAGATTGATCCACTTTCCTCCTACCTTATAGTCTAGATAGTCTGCAGGAACATTAAGCGTCATTGAATCTCCCATAATAACAGAATCAAAATCATAGTGTAAAATCATTCCTTTAATTTGCTGACGCATTTCCTTAGAAAAACCATTTGGCCTTAGCCAAGGTTTATGCCAAAATTGCAATGGATCATAGGCAAAAAGCAATCCACACACACTTGCAACCACAATAAAGGCTCCGAGAAAAACTAAACCAATAAATCTATGGTAACTCATTCTTCAACTCCCCTAGAAATTAAAATAAATAAATTCTTTATAAACCATACCGCCACAAGCCAAAATTCCACAAGCAAGAAAAACAACACTAAGAAAGACAAAAGAAGCCCTAGGTTTGAAAACATTTAAATATTCAATACTATTTTTAACAAAAATACAAAACAAAAACCCTCCTACAATACAAATCACTCCAAATTCTGTCATGTGTAATTTTTCTAGCACAGAAGGAATGCGATAAAATTTTTCTGGCAATGGGATTGAAGAAATGCCAAACATACTACCAAGCAGACTCATAGCAGAAGTAAAATCTTTTGCTCTAAAGAAAACTTGAGAGACAACAACCAGTAACATCATCAAAAGCCAACCTAAAATTTTTGGCATCTTGATTTTGACTTTCTTTTGCCAAAAATGATTAATCACAAGACCAAGGCCATGCAAACAACCAAATATAAAAAAATTCCAACCAGATCCGTGCCATACACCAGCAATAATAAAAGTGATCAAGGTGGCTAATAAAATTTTATTAAATGTAGGCTTAGCAAAACTTCTAACTATCGGAGTATAAATATAGGTTGTAATAAAATTTGTCAAACTAATATGCCAACGCTTCCAAAAATCAATTAAATTTGTAGCACGGTAAGGAGAATTAAAATTGATAGGTAGCATAATATTAAAAAACAATCCCAATCCAAGTGCCATATCACAATATCCACTAAAATCAAAATAAAGTTGTAAGCTATAAGAGAGAGCACTACCCCACGCCTCAAAAATATTCAATCCCTGATGCGATTCAACCAACCCAAATCCTGCATTTGCCCATTGAGCAAAACTATCAGCAACAACGCTTTTTTTAAATAATCCTATAGAAAAAATAAAAAGTCCTTTTGCAAAATTCTCTGCGTTAAAAAAGCGGTTTTTAGAATCTGCAAATTGACTCATCATTGGCTTATGATGCAAAATGGGACCAGCAATTAAATGTGGGAAAAAAGTTACGAATAAAGTATAGTTAATCAAATTTTTTTCCTCTACCAATCCCTCATAACAATCAACCAAATAAGCTATCTGCGTAATCGTAAAGAAGCTAATGCCCAATGGCAAAACAATGTGCAATAATGGAATATGTGTGTGAGCTATAAAATTAATATTTTCGATAAAAAAATCCATATATTTAAAATAACACAAAAGACCAATATTGACGATTAAGGCAAAAACGAGGTATGATTTTGAATTCTTATTTTTATTACGAGCCTGCGTAATCCGATCTGAAATCACATAATTAAAAATGATAGAAAAAAGCAATAAAAATAAATAGCGCCAATCCCACCAACCATAAAAAACTAAACTTGATGCAGCTAAAGATAGCTTCGCACTAAAAAAACTGACATAATGACTCAATAAAAAATAAATTAAAAATGCTAAAGGCAAAAAAACAAACATAAATTCAAGCGAACTAAAAACCATATCACTCCTTTAAAGTTAAAAAGTTAAAAAATTTCCCCACCAGTAATAGGCAGATTAACCCCGCTAATATAATCAGAACCATTTCCCATCAATAGATATAAAGATTCCAAAATATCCTCTACTCTTGCATTGCGTCCTAAAGGATGATTTTGCGCATTCAAAGCAATAACTCTCTCATCAACCTGATCAAGGAATTTTGTTTCAATCATTGATGGAGACAATGCATTAAACTGAATATTTTTATATTCACTTGCAAGTGATTTCATCAATCCGAGTAATGCATACTTGATACTTACATAATCTGCCATTCCCATCGGAGGTTTTGCTAAGGTATAAGAACTGAGCATAAAAATAACTTTTTTTGCCAAACTCTTTTGTTTAGACAACAGAGGAAGAAAATACTGCAAAATCAAAAAAATTCCCTTAAAAGCAATATGAAATTGATGGTTAAAATCTTCCCATTTAATTTTTTTAAAATGCTGCTGTTTAATGTGAGGATTTGCAAGGTGGATAATCTTATTGGGTAAGCCAAAAGTTTCTATTTTTTTGATCATTTTTAACACTTCCTGTGAAGATCCTAAATCACACTTAATCCCAATAATATGATCATTTTCAATAGGAGGAGTATTATGATAATGCGCTAATATCACAAAAGGTGTTTTTTGGCACTCGCATATTTTTTGAATCAAGCCTTTGCCAATATCTGAACTTGCACCAAGTATCAAAATTACATCTTGTTGCATTGCAAAACTCCTAACTTAATTTTTGCTTTTGAGATCTTAATCAATTCCCCCCCCCCATTTATTTGAAAAATACTCGCTTTTAGCTCAACTTGACCAAACGCTTCATTAATATGACTTATTTCTCCACTAACCAAAAGTCTATCTCCAATATAGGCAGGCTTTAGGAATGTAGTTTCTATGCTATGAAGCAAGCAATACTTTCCGGGCAAATGCACTCCAGCTAGACGAGAATAAAAACTCGTAGTGAGCAACCCATACGCAACCCTGTCATTAAAACCTTGAGATTTTGCATAAGCCTCATCAAGATGCAAAGGATTATTATCTCCTGATACCTCACTAAATAAATCCATCAACTTTTGTGTAATCTGAGTCTCAAAACTCTCTTTCATTCCCACAAATAAATCTTCCAAACAATAGGCATTCATAAAATATTTATTCCTTTTTTTCTAAAATTCCCACCATTAAAATTGGAAACTTTCTCTCCAAAGCTTTTTGTAAATCACATTGATTTGCCACAAAATAATTCTCCTCAACAATTCTCAATCCTGCTTCACAAATTATACTGCGCACTTCATCTGGATGAGAAAACAAAAAAATATGATCCACATCAGGCGCATTGATAGGGATTGTTACAAAAAGTTTCCCCCCCCCCCATTGAGTAAAACCCGGGATTTTTTCAAAAACTCTAATGGACGCTCAACATGCTCTAATACTTCTCCCATTGTAATGAGATCATATTTTTCCTCTGTTTGAAATGCTAAAAAATCTTTGCATAAAAAATCTGCCTTGGTAAAATCAGTATGCGATGCAACAATTTCTTGGGTCATTTTACAGCTTGTGGGAGAAATATCAATACCAACACATCGACCAAAAGCTTCTGATTTAATCGCTCTAAGAAAGTATTCTCCATGACCAGGGCCCACTTCAAGATAAGACAATTCTTTGTTCTTTTGCAATTGATTAAGATAATGACTAAAGACTTTTCTTGCACTGATATGAGTACCCCATAGATATGAAGATATAGCCAACCCCACCATATATTTCTGCATATAATCTTCATTAAAATAAACTTGATTTTTAACTTCTTCAAAAGTAGCATAACGATAATGATGATGTTCTAGAAAAAATTTTGTTTCCTCTAAATTCTTATGCAAAAACTTTAAATAACATTGCACCTGATCTTCTATAGATAAGTTAAGCCTTTGCTCATAATAAGACAGAAGGTTTTCAAATTCTTCCCTGTCTTCTTTTTCTAAAGAAATATTTTCTAAGTACTTTGCATGCACAGGATGATGAGCTTTGGTTTTCTCTAAAAAAATATCTATTTTTTTCATATTTTATTACCAATGAGGCTAATCATATCACCAACATCCTTTAATTCTTGCAACTCACCTAAAGCGAATTTAATCTTAAAACTTTTCTCAATCGCACTAACTAAAGTGATGTGCATTAAAGAATCCCATTCTTCAATATCATTTGCAGTGGTTGCTTCCGTAATCACTAAACTCTCATCATCAAAAACATCTCTGAAAATCTCTTGAACTTTTTGCAAAATTTCATCTCGAATCATTCTTATACTCCTGATTTATTTTTTTCAAAATAGCTTCTAAAATATCGCCAACCCGATTTAATTCTCGCAACTCACCTAAAGCAAATTTAATCTTAAAACTTTTCTCAATACAATCAATCAAAGCCACATCTGTCAAAGAATCCCATTCTTCAATATCATTTGCAGTGGTTGCTTCCGTAATCACTAAACTCTCATCATCAAAAACATCTCTGAAAATCTCTTGAACTTTTTGTAAAATTTTATCCTGAGTCATCTCTTATCCTAATGAAAAAATTTTGCGTTTTATAATCTTGTATTTCTAATTCCCATTGACTTGAATTTTCATCTTCTTTTATAAGTCTAAACCCTAACTCTCCATAAAGCTTTGAGACCATTGAATTTTTAGGAGTTTTATAATAAAAACCTCTCAAAACTTTAATATTTCTTTTCTTTGCTTCACGCACAAAAGCATCAAGCATAGCCTTTTCCATACCTCGCTTAAGAACGCGACAGCTCATTAACCATAAGACTAAATCACAATACCCCCCCCCTCAATAATTTTACCTACAGAGATTGCAATTAGCCCGTTATCGCCAAATTTATCTTCTAGTTTCCCATACAAAGTAATCACATCTTTATCTTCACTCAAAGCCTTCACTTCTGAAAAATCAAAGCGTTTTGTTGTAAGGTTAAATTGATTTGTTTTATTAATGAGTTGCGTAATCCGATCAAGATAAATTGGAGAAAATGGCTGGATTTCAGCACGCATTTCAAGAGATTGCAAAAAATCATCATAATTTTTAAATGTATTTTGTGCTTGGATTCTCTTGGCATTATCCGCATAACTCTGCACTCTCATTAAATCCTCTCTACCAATTGATATGCTTTCAAAATACCTATTTCGGTCAATATGTTTAATAAAATGAGTGATATCATCTCCCACTTCTGGCACACTTACTTGCGGAAGGTTAATTCTGACAATCTCTCTTTCACTAGGATTATCATCAACAAAAACAAAAGAATCTGTCCCCAAACTCAATTCATATGCCATATTTTGTAAATTCTCGTGTTTAGGATTCCAATTTGCATAAAATGCACTAAAATCATCAAATTTTAATTCTGAACGCGGATGAACAAAACCTTCTTTAGCATTATCAAACTCATTTTTTGAACACACAGCTAAGACAATTCCCCGATCTTTAAGGCTTCTGACATAACTTTGAAATGCACTATAAGCCTCTCCCAACGCTGTCTCATCTCCAACAACAATGCCACCTAATCCATCATCGCCAATCACCCCGCCCCAGCATGTATTATCCAAATCAAGTGCCAAAACTTTTTTACTTTTTCCAAAAATCGAAAAAATAATGCGAGAAAGATTAAAAGCTAAAGCCACAATGCCTTGCATACTCATTGCGTATTTTGCTTGATAATACAGCTGATTATCAAACCATTTATCTAGCCCAACTTGCGCACTTAAATAACAAATATCTTGTAGATAAACCCCTTTAAATTTTGCAATCTGTTCCGCAAAATTAGAATTTACCATATTGATTGCAGCAACCTTCCCTTTAATGGCATCAAAATTCCCAAAATTCCTCTCAGAAGGTAATTCAAAATTATTCTGTATGATCACACTCTTATAACGCCTTTGTATCTCACGCCAAATAGACTCATAATAATTGAGCGTATTTTTTGCATAGTCTTTAAGCTGTTGATGCGTTTCAAAATACCAAAAATCTTTTGAAGCTGAAGAAGGCGATTGCAGGTTATAAATACTGGTATGGATATAAATAATATCAGGATCAAAATCAAGAAGAGCTTGATTATCAAAAACGGCATCTTCATAAAACCGATTGTATTCAGACTCATAAAAGCAAGGTTTAATCCCGCCATCAAGCAAAAATAGCTCTAAAATTTCACGCACCTCGTGCGTGCTAGACCCGCCAAGAATAGCAATCTTTTTTTCTAAAAAATTTTGCTGAGATTCAAGCAACTTTCTCTTAAAACTGCGTTTTTTACGCAAAATCATTTCATCATCTAGTGGATAAGAAAAAATCATAACTTCCCTTACTTTAACTTCACTGACTCACATTGTATCAAAAATATCTCAAACACTCTTTTAAAATCCTATCAGTGCTCCTCATTTTATTTTGGTTTTGATACAATTGCATTCATTGAAGTTACTTATCCATATTTCATTAATAGACAAGGAATTTTATGCAAAATTTCACAAGCACAAGAGATGATAAAGCACAAGCAAGTTTTACTCACGCCATCTTAAATCCAAATGCGCCAAACAAAGGCTTATGGGCTATTAGAGAGATTCCAAAAATTGATTTTCAAGATCTAAAAAGTCTTAATTATCACGATTTAAGCCAGAATATTTCACAAGCCCTAAAGCTTGATATCACTCAAAATATGCTGGCTCTAGCATTACAAAGTTATCAAAATTTTGATGACCCTAAAAACCCTGCGCCCTTAAAAAAGATTTCTTCAAACCTCAGCATTTTAGAGTTATATCATGGCAATACTCGTGCTTTTAAAGATATGGCACTTGCTCCATTTGGATCACTCTTTTCTCAAATTGCCCAAAAAAATAATCAAAAATTCCTTCTCCTTACTGCCACAAGCGGTGATACAGGTCCAGCTACGCTTGATAGTTTTAGCAATCAAGAAAACATACAAGTTGTTTGTCTTTATCCCAAAGGAGGAACGAGTGATATTCAAGAATTGCAAATGATCACACAAAATGCTCCAAATCTCCATATTTTTGGAATTAAAGGCAATTTTGATGATGCGCAAAGTCTTCTAAAATCACTCATTCATAATATTGACTTCACACAAAAATTAAAAGATAAAAGTCTTCAACTCTCTGTGGCTAATTCAATTAATTTTGGTCGTATTTTCTTCCAAATAATCTACCATATCTGGGGATACTTCTCCTATATTAAAACCTCAAATCTTCCCTATGGCACCCCTATTACTCCGATCATTCCAAGTGGAAACTTTGGAAATGCACTCGGTGCTTTCTACGCCAAAAAAATGGGGCTACCTTTTGATAAAATTATCATTGCAAGTAACCCAAATAATATTCTTACAGATTTTATTCACACAGGAATTTATGATATTTCTCACAGAAAATTAATCCGCACCTACTCACCAGCAATGGATATACTCAAAAGCTCTAATGTTGAGCGTGTGCTTTTCTCACTTTTTGGCGCTCAAAGAACAAAACAATTACAAGAAAGCCTTGAAAAACAACAAAGCTATCAATTGGATTCTTCTGAGCTTAAAACATTGCAGGAACATTTTGAAGCTGTCTTTTGTCCTGATTTGGAGTGTTTAAACCTCATAAAAGAATACGCAGATCAATCAATCTTAATTGATCCTCACACAGCAAATGGAATCTATGCATTCCAAATGCTAAAGCAAGAGAAAAAACACTATCTGGTTTGCTCAACAGCAGAGTGGTGTAAGTTCGCCCCTACAATCACATTTGCACTGGAAGGCAAAAAGATGAGTGATTTTCAAGCAATTGAGAAAATAACAAAAGATTTTCATCTCACTTTGCATCATAAAATTTCAGTTTTACTCAAAGCACCGGTTTATCATCAAGAAGTCTTAGAAACTCAAAAAGTGCAAGAAAAAATTCTCTCTTTGCTTTGAAAAAAATGAGTGGTTTGCTTTTGATATAATGATATTAATTATCATTATGGGTTATTTTTACAAAGTATTTTAAAATCATATTTTTAAGGATTAATCTGTGATTTTACGATGGTTTTTTTTGCTTGCTTTGTTGTTTTTTGCAGGTTGCACTACGCTTCCAAATGATGAAGAACTGATCCTTAAAAACCACATTCCCAAAACTTTCAATCATCAAATCGCTCTGAAAGAACTGAAAGAAAAGGGGATTATTAAAGGGGATTATTTAGAGAGTTTTTTTCATCTTTTTCCAGACCCATCTTTGCAAAAACTCATTCTAGAATCTCTCAAATCAAATACAAACCTCCTCACCTTAGAATCCAAAATTATCCAAGCCAAAAGCACTGCAAGAATCAATACTGCTGCTATGATCCCAAGCGTATCAGTGGGATCAAGCTATAATTCTTCAAATCAAAACTATAAAAATGTTTCAGTAAATTACAATCAAAACTCACTCAATGCAAATGCTTCTCTAAGCTGGGAAATTGATATTTTTGGTCGATTAAACGCATTAAGGAAAGCAAGCATACAAAATTATCTGGCCACAAAAGACAGCTTAGAGAGTGCAAAGATTAGTCTAATTGCAGACATTGCAAACTACTATTTTACGATTAGGCAACTTCAAAACTCTATTCAAATTCAGACAAAAATTATCCAAAATTTTGAACAAATTATGCAGATTACAGAAAGTAAGTACAAAATAGGATTAATAGATATCACCGATCTTAGCACAATAAAAAATTCTCTTACTTCTCAAAAAAATGCTCTTCTGACTTTGCAATACAATCTTGAACAAAATAAAAATGCCCTTAATGTGTTACTCAATGTCCAAAATAATCCCATAGAAATAGAGCAAATCTCTCCTCTCAGTCCCGCTCAAATCCCACTCATTGATGCGCTACCACAAAAAGCACTCATTCTACGCCCTGATGTTCAGAATGCTATCCACACTCTTTATGCTTCACTCTACACAAGGACAAGTAAAAAAATGGCTTTGTTACCAAGTATTACTATCAGTGGAAATCTAGGACAATTACTTTTTTCTAACACGGCACATAGCGGAGGTTTGATTTCTCAAATTACCAGTTCCTTGACAATGCCACTTTTTAATCGACAAAGTCTCACGCAAAGCTATCTGATGGCAAAAGAAGATACAAAACAAGCCTACTACACTCTACAAAATACCATTAACACAGCTATATCTGAACTCAATAATGCTGCAATCAATCTTAAAACCTCAAAACAGAGCTATGAAAATGCAAAAGAAAATCTTAAATATCTTTATAAAAGCCTAATGAGTGCAAAGGCTCAATACGAAGAACGCCTCATTGATGAGCAAAGTTATTATGAAAACCAAAACACTTATCTCTCTGCAGAAAACTCTCTTCTTGCTGATTCACTCAACCTCAATCAAGCTCTCATTGCAATTTATAAAGCACTTGCAGGAAACTTAAGCAAAGAAAATCACCAAAACACATTAAAGGAAACAAAATGAAAAATATTCAACAAATTATCCATCAAAAAAAATCACTTCTTCCGTGGATTTATTTACTTATTTTTCTTCTGATTGTCCTTGCTATTTTAGGATATTATCTCCTTAAGCCAGAGGAAAAAATTTTTTATGAAACACAAAAACCAATCATTGGTGATATCACCCAAACCATATCAGCAACAGGAACATTATCTGCAACCAATGATGTTACAATCGGTAGTCAAATCTCAGGAACAATTTATAAAATCTATGTTGATGTCAATGATGCGGTAAAAAAGGATCAAATTTTGGCTGAAATCAATCCCAACAAACTCAACCAAGCACTAGAAGGATATGAAGCACAATTAAAATCTGCACTTGCCAATTTAGAATCCTCTCAAATAACACTCAAACAAAAAGAATGGACCTACACACGCCAAAAACGACTTTATCAAGTTACTAAAGGTCAAAGTCCATCTCAATTAAACCTAGAAAACTCTCGGCTTGAATACCTTCAAGCAAAAGCAGATGTGGATATTAAACTGGCTTCAATCAATCAAATTCAAACCAATATCAATGCTGCAAAGATCGATCTGCAAAACTCCATTATCAGAAGCTCAATTGATGGAATTGTCTTAACAAGAGAAGTAAGCATTGGACAAACCGTCGCGGCCTCACTCAATGCTCCTACTCTCTTTACACTTGCAGAAAATCTTAAAGACATGAAACTTGTTGTTAATATTTCAGAATCAGACATCGGCAAAGTAAAAGAAAATCAAAAAGTTTTTTTTAGCGTTGATGCTTATCCAGATCAGACTTTTGAAGCAAAAGTAAATCGAGTTAATTTTGCTTCAACAACTACAGATAACATCACAAGCTATGAAACAAGTATTTTTGTCAATAATCAAGATCTGCTTCTTCGTCCTGGAATGAGTGCGACTGCAAGCATACAGATTGCTGAGGCAAAAAATGCTCTTCTCATTCCTATAGCTGCAATTTTTTATCAACCAAAGACACCTCAAGAATCTAAAAAATCTTCACGACCACTCTTTGCGCCAGGACCACCACCAAGACAAAAACGCACACTCAATCAAGATCAATCTATCAAGGGCAATGAGGCAAGGATTTATATTTTACAAAACAATCACCCCACCCCTATTATGGTTAAAGTAGGAGTGCAAAACTCAAAATATATTCAAATCCTTTCACCCAACATCACAAAAGACACGCTCATCATTACGGATTCTCAATGAGTTTCATAAAACTTTCGCAAATCACAAAAACTTACGGCACAGGGACAAATGCCTTTAAAGCGCTAAAAGGGGTAGATCTTGAAATCAATCACGGAGATTTTATTGCACTTATGGGACCATCTGGTTCAGGAAAATCAAGCCTAGCTAATATTTTAGGCTGTCTTGATACCCCAAGCTCTGGAGAATATCTTTTTGATGGTGTTGATGTAACCCATCTCAACACAAAACAACAAGCACTTTTAAGGCGTCATTTTATTGGTTTTATTTTTCAAAGTTTTAATCTTTTATCACGCACTTCTGCACTTGAAAATGTCGAACTTCCTTTGCTTTATCGCGGAATCAAAAAACAACAACGACAAAAATTAGCCTATCAAGCTCTAAAAATGGTAGGGCTTGAAAAATGGGCTCATCATAGCAGTGCAGAATTAAGCGGAGGACAATGCCAAAGAGTCGCTATTGCAAGAGCAATTGTTACTCGTCCTTTGTTTTTATTAGCAGATGAACCAACAGGCAATCTTGATACCACAAGAAGCATAGAGATTATGGAAATTCTCAAACGGCTCAATCAGGATTTAAAAGTAACAATTCTTATGGTAACTCACGAACCCGATATGGCAAAATATGCTACAAGAGAAATTCATTTTTTAGATGGCAATATTCAACGAGAGAAAACGCGTCGATCCACACAAACAAGAAAGCCTAAAACAAAAAAGGATCTTTAATGATTTTAAATGCTATTTTACTTGCTTTTAAACAGATCAGAAGAAATACTCTGCGTGCTTTTTTAACAATGCTTGGGATTATCATAGGCGTAGGTTCTGTTATCGTGATGGTAGCTTTAGGAAATGGAACAACCCAAATGATTGCACAGCAAATCTCAAGCTTGGGAAGCAATCTTTTGATTGTGATGCCTGCACGCGGTTTAAATACTGGAGGCGGATCACTCAAGAGGAATTTTAGCCTTCAAGAAGTTGAATTACTCAAAATGCGTCTACACAACATCAAGGCGATAGCCCCACAAAGCTCTACTACTGCTCTGGTGCAATATCAAGGTTCTAACACTCAAACCACAATCAATGGAATTACTCTTGATTACTTTGATGTTACAGAATGGAAGATGAGTATGGGAAGATATTTTCAAGAAAATGAAATGGGTAAAAGTGTTTGCATTCTAGGAGCAACGGTCAAAAAAGCTCTTTTTAAAGAAAACAATCCTCTTGGAGCTCAAATTAGAGTTTCAAAAAGTGTATGTGAAGTTGTGGGTGTTTTATCTGAAAAAGGCAACGGAGCGATGGGACAAGATCAAGATGATATCGTTTTAATGCCCTTTAAAGTCTTTAATCGTGATATCTCAGGAACAAACAGTATTTTTAATATCAATAGAATTTTTATTGCAATGAAAGAACACTCAGATTCTACACAGACTACAAAACAAGTTAAATCCATTCTTAGAGAAGCAAGAAATATCAAGGCAAATCAACTTGATACTTTTGATGTAATGGATACAAAAGAGATTGAAAACACACTCAAAAATACCACTAAAACCTTTACCTTATTTCTAGGGGCAGTTGCAAGCGTAAGTCTTTTTGTTGGTGGAATTGGAATTATGAATATCATGCTCGTATCGGTAACAGAACGCACAAAAGAAATTGGAACCCGACTAGCTATTGGCGCTTTAAGCTCTGATGTTTTAATGCAGTTTTTAATCGAATCTGTCGTAGTAAGTGCAATTGGAGGAATTATTGGCATTATAATCGCTTTTTTCCTATCGCTTTATTTATCTTTTAAAATGGGTATCCCTTTTGTATTTGATTTCAGCGTAGCGATAGGAGCGTTTTTATTCTCTACCCTCATTGGTATTATTTTTGGCTATCTTCCAGCGCGTCGTGCAAGCAAACTCAATCCTATAGAGGCTTTAAGATATGAATGATTATCCTTTAAAAAGAGATTCTAATGCATCTACTCCGAGCTTTGTAGCAGTCGTTTGAGAGCTATCATTAGAGGTGGCTAAAGCCATTTCCTCTATCTCAATCTCATAACCTGTTAGCATAGAAGCAAGACGGATATTTACCCCATTCTTACCAATCGCTTTACTTTTTTGATCGCCCATTAATTTTACAATCGCCACTTTTGTTTCTTCATCTGAAGCTTCCTTAATTTGAACATTGATGATATTTGCAGGTGCCAAAGATCGAGTGATAAAAATTTCTGGCACCTCAGAATACTCTATACAATCAATGTTTTCGCGATGAAGCTGTTTCCCTACAGCATTAATTCTCACTCCCTTAACGCCTACGGTTGAACCAATAGGATCAATTTTAGGATTAGAAGTATAGACTGCTACCTTAGATCGATCTCCTGGGATTCTTGCTGTTTTAAAGATTTTCACTTCTCCATCTTTCATTTCTGGAACTTCAAGCATCAAAAGCTCCTCTAACATTTTTGGGGTTGTGCGAGAAAGCTCTAGGTGGATACCGCTACGATCCATTTTTGCGTGCCTTAAAATCGCCATCACGCTATCACCCACCTTAAATTTTTCTCCCTTAATTCTATTTTTAAATGGTAAAATCGCTCTGATATCATCAATTTCTATAAAAGTGTTCTCATTTTCATCTACCTCAAGCACAACACCACTCACCAACTTTCCCAAACGCTCTTTAAAGCTTTTAAACAAAAGATCTTCGATTGTGCGTTGTAGGTGAAATTCCAGATCTTGAAAAATCCGATTAACAGCACTTCTGCTCATATTTTCAAGCGTGAGTTCTGATTTAATCAAATCTCCAACATTTAATGAAGTATCCATTTTTTTAGCTTCAGAGATTGAAATTGTATTGTGAGGATTTTTTTCCAAATTAACATCATCATCACTACAAACAGTAAGATTATGAATGAGCTTAAGTGTGCGATCTTTTTCGCTTGTCTCAACACTATAGTCAAGATCCTCGCCTATTTCTTTTTTTGCTGTCTTAATGATAAGCTCTTTGATGATATTAAGGACAATTTCATTAGGAATCCCTTTCTCATAAGAAAGAATCTCAATAATATCCAAAATTTTTTCCATAAATATTACCTTTAGATCTAAATTCTAACACTGAAACATATAGTTTGAAAAAATTGCAAGAGTTAATCTCAGAAGTATGCAAGATAAACCAATGAAGTGTATTGAGAAATTGTAGCAAAAATTATTGTATTTTCAGTGGATTTTTAGGACAAATGCATTATAATCACCAAAAAAACACAAGGAGTTATGGAAATGGAATTAAAATTAGCAAAAATCAATTCTGAGTCAGAGTCCAGGACAATCACCTTAGATGCTCTATTGGAAGAATCAATTAACGGGGGATTTTATTATCTTGATCGAGAAAACAAAGAAAAGGATTTGCAAAAATTATTAAAGACCATTGAAAGCAAAAAAAGATCTGCGAAGCTAGATCGCATTGCTTTTGGTTTAGATGAAAAAGATTTTATTTACGAATTACATATCATTTAAATTCTCTAGGTTTGTTTTTTAAATGAAACTTTATATCCAAACGCTTGGTTGCGCGATGAATACTCGTGATAGTGAGCATATGACTTCAGAATTGGAAAAAAAAGAAGGTTACAGTCTCACAGAAGACCCCAAAGAAGCTGATTTAATTCTCATTAATACCTGCTCTGTTAGAGAAAAACCTGAGAGAAAGCTTTTTTCAGAAATTGGTCAATTTGCAAAGATTAAAAAACCTCACGCAAAAATTGGTGTTTGTGGATGCACAGCAAGCCATATGGGAGATGCGATCATAAAAAAATCTCCGCATGTTGATTTTGTTCTTGGCGCACGCAATATTTCTAAAATCACAGAAATCATACATCGACCAAAAGCCGTTGAAGTCGATCTTGATTATGATGATAGCACCTACCTTTTTGATACAGCTAGAGATACAGGTATCAAAGCTCTTTTAAATATCTCAATTGGTTGTGATAAAAAATGTGCTTACTGCATCGTGCCACACACGCGTGGAAAAGAAATTTCTATCCCCCTTGATCTTCTTCTTCAAGAGGCTCAAAAACTTGTAAATAACGGAGTCAAAGAAATCCTACTTCTTGGACAAAATGTCAATAATTATGGAGCAAGATTTTCTACTGAACATCCAAAAATTAACTTCACAGGACTTTTAAGGGAGATGGGTAAAATAGATGGCTTGGAACGCATACGATTTACTTCTCCCCATCCATTGCATATGGACGATGAATTCCTTGAAGAATTTGCAAATAACCCAAAAGTATGTAAGTCAATACATATCCCTCTTCAAAGCGGATCAAGCAAAATTCTCAAAGCAATGCGCAGAGGCTATACAAAAGAATGGTATCTTAATCGTATTGAAAAATTACGCAAACTTGTTCCAAATGTAGGTATCAGCACTGACATTATCGTTGGTTTTCCAGGAGAAAGTGAGGAAGATTTTTTAGATACAATGGATGTTTTAGAAAAAGTAAGATTTGATACCCTTTATAGTTTTATTTATTCTCCTAGACCTCACACTGAAGCAGCTCTATGGAAGGATTTAGAGGTGCCATCACATATTTCTAGCCAAAGACTTGCCACTCTTCAAGCAAGACACAGAGAGATACTCGCACAAGAATCAAAAAAAGAACTGGGAAAAATCCACACCATATTGATTGAAAATAATAAAATAGCTCAAGGAGATGAGGAAGCTTTCAGCGAGGGTCGCAGTGATAATGCTCGACTAATCAGAATTCAAGGGGAATATCTCAAAATAGGTGAATTGATTGAAGTGGAGGTGACAAAAAACGAAGGGGGGAGTCTCTTTGGAAAGCTCTACTCAAAAATCTAAAGATCCAAAACGCTCCAACCACACTTCACAAAAGTTCTCATTATGGAGGCGTTTTATTCTTTTAACGCTTCCTCCGTTGATGTGGTTTCTTATTTGGACCATTTATCTTCTCTGCAGAAAGCGTTATTTTATTTCTCAAAAAATTCCAAAATCAAACTTTATCGCTATTTTTTGGCACGGAGAATTCTTAATGCTTCCATTTGCTTATAAAAAAATTGCAGCAGGCAAACGGATTGCCATTATAGCAAGCAAACATTTTCACGGCGAGATTGTTGCAAGGGTTTATCGATTATTTGGATTTGATACGATACGAGGCTCAAGCAATTATAATGGTGTTGATCGAGGGGGTGTTAAAGTGCTTAGAAAAGCTTTGCACGTCTTAAAAAACGATTCTTGTGTGGGGCTGACTCCTGATGGTCCAAAAGGTCCCTATCATAGCGTTTCAGATGGAGTCATTGCCTTGAGTAAGAAAACTCAAATTCCTCTTGTTCCTTTTAGGGTAAAATGTTCCCCCGCATTTCACCTAAGCTCTTGGGATAAATTCCTTCTTCCAATACCCTTCAGTAAAATAGAATATCATATTCTTGATCCCTTTATAATAGAAAATACAAAATCAATGGAAGAATCCAAACAAAAAGTTTATCAGAGTCTTCATTTTCTTGATTGAAAACCAAAGGCTAAACTTAAGGCCATTCCGCAAGTCTTCCAAAAACTCTGTTTTTATCTGCTTTTGTAAAAAATATGTTAAAATTTGGTGCTATCTTTTAAAATTTAGGAAACAGGATGTTGGGACTCTATCGTGCGATACGACCTCTCTTTTCAAATGTTTTTATTGCCATTAATATTGACAATGGAAACTGCCATATACACATTTTGCGTGTCAAAAAAGATCGTGTTATCGAAGAGATTGAAAGAGAATTTAAAATTATTGATGGAGCCCTGCCAATCAATGCTATTCGCCTTATTGAAACCTATAAAAAATATCCTTTCTCATATGTAGGCATTATTGCAAAAACCTACAATCAAAATATTTTTCATACCTCAAAAATTGATTCTCTCAATGAAATTGGCATAGATATAACAGAATACAAAATGCTTAAATTTCAAGGAGGTTGGGGCGTTTATATCAAAAGAAATGAGATCAATGAAATCCAAAAGATTTTTTCAAAAATTTATGGTGTGGATTATATTTTTTCTCCTTTTTTTATTATTTATCAAGTGATTCAAGAAACTCTAGATGATACACTAAGGCTTTATATACTCCAAGAAAAAAGCAACATTGCTATCCTCATAGCAGATAAACTAAAGGTTTATTTTGGTGGCTACTTTTTAATAGAAAGCGAAGTGAGAGATGAAAAAAATGAAACACCACCCCTAGATTCTATGATCGAAAAACACGAAGATCCCCTTGATGAATTTGAAGATTTAAGTCTTGATTTTATCCAAGAAGCCGATAAGACTGATGAAGACTTCTCACAAGATACACAAGAAGCAAGTCAAGCGGTTGATGAACTTACAAAAGCTTCCACAATTGTTTCAATCATTCAAAACTCCTTGAACGAATTCTATAGCAATGATTTTTATGATGAAGGTTTTGTTCAGGAGGTAGTTTTTTTAGATAATACCGCAATGATACCTGAGACGCTAAGTTACATTGAACAAGCGACACTCCTAGATGTTAAGCGTCAGCAAATCAATCTAATGGATGAGCTACTAGAAGCCATACAAATGGAATTTAAGGGAAAATGATGTATAGTTTTACTACAGCAAAGCCAAAACATATTTTCAGCAGAATCGTTAAAATTTGGTGGTTTTATATTTTCATAAGCTTAGCAATTATGATAACCTTTATTCTTAATTTAAATTTTGAAATTAAAAACTATACAAATAACCAACAAAGAATGATACAACAACAGACCTTTTATGAAGATCAAATTAATAAAATTGCACAAGATATAGAACGCTTGCAGTTTGAAATTAATGTCGTTAAAAATAGCAGTATTGACAATCTTGTTATGGAAAGCGCAATTGCAAACCTTCTTAATCTTATTCCTGATCAAATTACTATCAGCCTCATAGAAATTCAAAAAGATTCTCTCATTATTCAAGGAAATGTCCCTTCTAAAGAAGTATTTCGCTATCTTTTGCAAGATCCACTCAAAGCAATTTTTGGAGAATCTCATGTTAATTTTTACATGCTTTCTAACGGGGGTTATGAATTTGTTTCAAAAAGCAAAGTGGATCAACTTTTATTACAAACAGAGCATTAATAATGGATTTTAAAATGAAGAAAAAGACACAAGAACAAACAGAAGACAAGTTGAAACTTACAAGAAGATGGTATATGGATTTAGATTCTGATTTAGTGATTAAAAATCTTATTTTTACCACGCTTTTTATAACGATGATTGTCTGCATTTTTAACTATATTATGCTTCCTTACATTCGAGACTATAAGATCACTTTCAATGAAAACAACAAACAAAAGGTTATCTATCAAACCATTCAAAAAAGATTTAACTCCACCCAAGGGCAATTTGTTCTCACAGAAAGACAAAATAAAAAACAATTAGATATGCTTAAGGCTGATATCACTACTCAAAATCTTCAGCAATTCTTAGAAAAATATTTCAAAAAAGTAGTGATCAAAAATCAAACCAATGAAAAGAATTTAGAAAAGCAACTTATATCAACTAAATTTCAAGTTGAAGTCATTGCAAAAGATCTCAAATCGCTTCAAAACTTTTTCGCTGCTTTAAAAGAATATGATGTTGATCTTAAAATTCTTATCCCTTTTATGATTAAAAAACAAGATGATGGGTTATTTATTTCTTTTGGTCTTGAAAACCAAAAAACTTTTTACAAAATGTTACATTAATCTACCTCTTTTCATAAAAAAGTAAATGGTTTGTAAAGCATTTTTAGTCATTTTCTCAAAAAGAATGTTACAATTAGACATAACATTATTTAGTTAAGTTAAGGAGAATCAATGAAAAAATTGGCTTTACTAGGACTTGGGGTTTTAAGCCTTCAAGCTTCGGCTCTTAAGGATATTGTTGAGAATGCAAGTGTCGATGGATACGCAAGAGTAGAATACATCTATACCGATGGTCGAGATGGTTATGGGCAAGGTTTCAGAGCATTTTTCAGGCCAAATGTGACAACAGGAGAGGTGAAAGGATTCAGCTTCACAGGGGGTCTATTTTTTTCAAAAGGTTCAGCGGCTCCAGATGGTAATCAGATTGCAGATTTTATCGGTGGATCAAGAAGCTTTGATGTAAAAAACAATAAAGCAATTGATGTATTTTCAGTTAGCAATCTTTATGTTACCAAGAAATTTGATAGTGCAAAAACAACGATTCGTGCAGGAATAATGCAAATTGAAACTCCTCTTAATTCTCCATCTGGATCTTATGGCGATAGAGGTATGGGTGCTTTTATAAAAAATAACAGCGTTACAGGTATGGAATTTTTCATTGGAACTTGGGGTTCTTGGATGACAGATAATGTTGCTCTTCAAACCTATGGTCTCAGAAGCATAAGTGACTTTGGTATCGGCAATGAGCTTACTATCGTCGGAGCTAAAGGAAACTTTGAAAGTGTAGGGCTAAAAGATCTCACCGCAACCCTCTATTATGCCTATGCAGATCGCTTATTTGATATGATGCTTTTTGGAGAACTGGGATATCAGTTTAATTTTGAAAATAATGCTTATGTGAAAATTATGGCACAGGCTGCAGGCACAATAATGGCTAGCAACCCTCATTTCTTTGGTCAAGGAGCCAGTTCTCCGCTCTATAATTATTTTGTCGAGGCAGATAAAATTGATCAAGGTTATGCACGCAATCGTGGAGTTTATAATATTCAACTAAGCTGGGGTGTAAAAAACTATACAGGTAATCTTGGTTATTTAGGTAGCTTTGCACAGGGTTATGGAGCAATGCTTGATTCAGGTGGTGATCTAAAAGTAGGCGGAACTCTTTGGAATACATTAGTCGCTGGTGGTGTTCCTGGGTTTGGATGGACAGGATCTGGTGCTTATAAAGGAACAGATATTATTGTTGCTTACACTACCCACACATATAAACTTGATAACTGGACTTTTGGTCTAGGTCTTACTTATGTAGGGGGCAACAACCGCTTGCCACAAATGTCAAAAGGAAGCAATCGTATCAAAGGCACAACTGCTGATCGTGGAGGAGCTACAGTTGGAAAAGCAAGCAATCTCACAATGGATGCTGATATTTTTGAAATCTCTCCAAGCATTAGTTATCAATTTACGAAATCTTTGAGTGCAAATATTGCATTTTCTCAGATTGTTGGAGATATGATTGTCAATCGAACAAAAGTGACAGTAATGTATAAATTCTAAGGATATCTCATCTATTCCTTTACTTTTAATTCAAGCGCGTGCGATTCTTGTGGGGGGAAGTGTTGCACGGGTGAGAGCGGATATATTTTCTGCAATATTGATGAACTTCTTGCAATCAGCGAATTTTTAAACCTCCCATTTAATGAATTTACACAAAAATATGTTAAAAAGGTAGGTTATAAATTTTCTCTAATTGAAAAGCCTTATAAAACAGAATATGCTTGTATCTTTTTTCGTGAAGAGCAAGGCAAATGCGGAATCTACCCAGTGCGACCAAAACAATGTCAGACATTCCCATTCTGGGAAGGGTTTAAAGATTCTCAAAAACCTGATTTAAAAGATTTAACTAAAATGTGTCAAGGTGTTGAAGTTGATAAGAAAGGTTCTTAGTTTTTGTCTTTTTTTTACTTTTGTTTTTTCATCAAGTGCCATAGAACTCCAAAACATCCTAGCAGCAGATGCACTTGTGAGAGGTGATTTTGAAATCGCAAAGCATAACTATCTTAATCTTTACTCCGAGACAAAAGATCCAATTTATACAAGACAAATTGCTATCGCTTATGCTTCACTTGGAGATCTAGGAACAGCATTTCAGTACGCTCTCCTCTATCAAAATGCCACCAAAGACAATAAAGATTTGCCAACAAGCAAGATTATTGCAGATAGTTATATTCATAAAGGTGAAGTTCAAAAGGCTATCACTTTATTAGAAAATATCAAAAAACAAGAAGATAGTCCGATGGTTGACAATGCTCTAGGCACACTTTATTTTAATCAAAAACAATTTACTAGAGCACTTGAACTCTTAGATCGCTATTATAGTTTTAGTCAAGATGAGGAAGCATTGAAAAAAATTTTAGCCATTTACTTTTCTCAAAACAAAAATCAAGAAGCATTAAAAATGCTCCAAAAAGCTCTAGAAAATAAATGGTGTAGCGAAGATCTCTGTACAAAATCAATTGAAGTATTCAAGCAATTTGATCGCAATGATATTGCTTATAAAATTTTCAATAAATACTACAGAGAATCCCCGACAATCCAAAGAGCAAGATTTTATTTACAAGTGCTCATTAATCAAAAAAATTTTAGTGAAGCAGAAAAAATAGCAAAAAGCTACCCTTTTGATAGACGGGTTCTCCTAGAGCTCTATGTAATGCAAAACAAGTTTAATGATGCCTCAAAACAAGCTCTTAAAATTTTTCAAGAAAATAAAGAAACAAAATTTTTGGCTTGGAGTGCAATCTATGCCTATCAATCTAAACCAATGATCTCACAAGACGAATTAAGAAAAGTAATCGATCTGCTCTCACAAGCAATCAATGATCGAGCAGTTCAGCGACAACTTGACAAAGAAAATCCTAATAATGAAGATGCTTTTTTTTATAATTTTTTAGGTTATATTCTCATTGATCATAATGTTGATATCAAAAAAGGAATGCTTTTAGTAAGACAAGCTCTAAAAATTGCACCAAATTCAATTGCTTACATCGACTCACTTGCGTGGGCATACTATAAAATGGGAGATTGCACACAAGCTCAAAATATTTTTTCAAGCATCCCAAAAGATCAAGTGATGCAAGATGCTGATCTGAAAAAACATTTTGAATTGATTAAAAAATGCCATTAATTTCTTGATTTTAAGCAAAAATGATAGCAAATTAATATTTTTTTGATAAAAGCATAGGATTATTTTAAACTTATGGAGGAGTTGTAATGTCTTTACTTATTAATGAAGAGTGTATTGCTTGCGATGCTTGTCGTGAAGAGTGTCCCAACGGAGCTATTGAGGAGAGCGATCCTGTTTATGTGATTGATCCTGATCTCTGCACAGAATGCGTTGGGTATTATGATGAGCCTAGCTGTGTTTCTGTGTGTCCAGTTGATGCAATCGCACCAGATCCTGATAATATTGAAAGCATTGAAGAATTAAAATATAAATTTGAACAAATCAATCAAGGTGATTAATGGCAAAAATCACAAGCGTCATTGATATTGGATCTAATTCAGTTCGTATGGCAATTTTCAAAAAAACAAGTCGTTTTGGTTTTAACCTAATCTATGAGATAAAATCCAAAGTAAGAATTTCTGAGGGAAGTTATGAAAATAATGGGGTTTTGCAAAAAGAACCCATTGATCGCACTATCTCTGTTCTCAAAGATTTTTACCAAATCACAAAAGATTACAAAAGCAAAAAACTTTTTTGTGTCGCAACAAGTGCCGTAAGAGACGCACCTAATCGTCAAGAATTTGTCCAACTTGTAAAAAAGCAATGCAATATTCAAATTAAAGTTCTTGATGGAAAAAAAGAAGCTTTTTTTGGAGGAATTGCTTGCGCTAATCTCTCTCACCTTAAAGATGGAATTATGATTGACATTGGCGGAGGAAGCACGGAATGTGTTCTCATTGAAAAAGGTCGCCTAAAAGAGATGATCTCTCTAAATATTGGAACCATTCGATTAAAAGAGCTATTCTTAGATAAAAAGTGCTCTCTAAAAGAAATGAGTCTATTTATTGAAAATGAGATTGCAAAAATTCCAGCAAGCTTTAAGCATGAAAATATATTTGGTGTTGGCGGAACGATCCGAGCACTCACAAAACTCATCATTAAACAAAGTGGTGATATTGTTAATATGGTGCACGGATTTGAAATTGACATTAAAAAATATAGTGATTTGATTCAAAAAATCATTAAAGCGAAAGAAGAAAAACTAATCGAAATGGGAATTTCTGAAGAAAGACTTGATAATATACAAGGCGGGTTGCTTATTTTATCTTTACTGATAAGCACCTTTAAGGCTAAAAAAATTACAACTTGCGGAGTAGGAATAAGAGAGGGAGTATTTCTAGCAGATTTATTACGCTATCATCACCATCAATTCCCACCAAATATTAATCCTTCTATTCATTTTATTAAAGATACCTTTCCTGTGAGTAAAAATTTTCCTACCATAAAAAAATATGCTCTTAATTTCTTTAATGCCATTCAAGAAGATTTTGCTCTAGAAGAATCTTATGCAACTATACTTAAAACCACTGCTGCTTTGCTTCAAACTGGTGTAATGATAGATTTTTATCAAGCAAACAATCACGCCTCTTATATGGCAAAATATATGCTAACTTATGGCATTTCTCATCAAGATCGCGCTCATATTGCTCTTCTTTTAGAATTTAGCGAAAAAAAACTTCCTAAAGATTCAGATTTAGCTCGCTATAACATTACTAACAATTTATCAACACTACAAGTTCTAAGTTATATTCTTGCTATCAGTCAAATTCTTGCCACTTCTAAACAGAAAGAGATCTTATGGGAATATCAAAATAGAATTCTTAAATTTTATGGATTAAAATCACATTTTTTACTGCGAGAAAAAATCAGCAAAGTTGCTATCCCTAAAAATCTCAGCGTAATTATCACATAAATACAATGAAAATTGCAATCATAAGACTATCAGCATTGGGGGACATTATCATTAGTGCTTCTGCAATTTCTGCCATTAAAACTTATTTTCCGCATTCAGAGATTCACTGGTATGTGGATTCTCGCTTTGCAGAAATTTTAGAAAAAAATCAAATTACTGATAAAATTTTTAGCATTCCGCTTAAAACAAAGCTTAAAAAAATGCAACTCTTCTCGCTCTGCAAAATCATATTTCATTTTAGAAAAATAAAATATGATCTCATTATTGATATGCAAGGATTGCTCAAATCAAGCTTACTTGGAAAATTCTTAAGAGGAAAAACCTTCATTGGTTTTGATAAAGATTCAATCAAAGAACCATTTGCAAGCTTTTTCTATCAATATGGCGTTAAAATCAGTTATGACTCTCCTATTTTATTGCGTAACATCACGCTGATCTATGAGGCTCTAAAAATTCAAGACACTTTTGATAATTTCTATACAAAAACACTCTCATTAAGAAATTATGTTTTCACACCTTCTGAAGAAAAAAAGCAAATGTTTCAGCAAAAACTTTCTTTATCGCTACAGCAAGATCAAAAGTATTTTCTTTTTATTCTTGAAGCTTCAATTCCATCAAAGACCTATAGTGCAAAAAATTTTATTGCTTTAGGAAAACTTTTAGAAAATTATCCCTGCAAAATTTTCCTACTCACACACCAAAATCAGACCAAGGCTCAAGAAATTTTTAATGCCATCTCTGTCAAATCAAAAGTGGTTTTATTGCCTCCATTAAATTTACAAGAAATAAAATCTCTCATCAGTTCAATGGATCTTGTTATTGGTGGTGATACAGGTATTACGCACCTTGCTTGGGCTCTCTCTCGCCCATCAATTACACTTTATGGCAACACTCCTATAAAAAGATTTCAGCTTCAAGGAGAAAAGAATTTTTCTCTCAGTGGAAATAAGCATTCTAGCTATGATAAAAACGATTTTTCTATTAATCTCATTTCTCCAGAGTCTATCTATCAAATTATCAAGGAGAGGTTATGAAAAATATCTTATATAAAATATTTGAGATACCCATTATCGTTTTTGGTTTTTATCTCGCAAAAATCCCTCACTGCCTATTTTATTCTCATATTAAAAGTCTTGCCTGGTTATTAAGAAAATGCGATAAAAGAAGATATAAAGATGCTTTAGCAAATTTAGATTTTGCATTTGAAAATACTCTCAGCACAAAAGAAAAACAACAAATCATTAAACGCTGTTATCGCAATTTTGTTTTTGTTATTTTAGAAAGCATTCGTCTCCCCTATCTTAATCCTCATACTTATTATCAGCGTTTTTGTATTCAAAACAAAGATTTGCTTTTTGATATCTTAAAAAAAGACACTAGCCTTATTATGCTCTCTGCTCATTATGGCTATTGGGAAGCACTTGGGACTATTTTTCCTATGGAAATCAATAAAGATTTTGGAAATTTTAGAGATTATGGTATTTATTCTTTGGGTCGATTGACTGGGATTGATTTTATTGATCAAATGATTATTAAACGACGAGAAATTTTTAATGTTGGCCTTATCAATAAAACAGGCGCATTTAAAAAATTACTTAAACTCTATGCTTCTAAACCCACTGCTGTCGGAATTCTTGTTGATCAAAATATTTCTCAATCTGAAGGAATTGAAATTGATTTTTTTAGCAAAAGAGCGACTCACACTACCATTGCTTCGATTCTATCAAGGAGATTTGACATTCCCATCGTGCCAGTTTTAATTGATTTTAATGAAAATTACTCCTCATTTAGCGTACAAATTAGCGAGCCATTTAAAACTCCAAACACTCAAGATATGCAACGCGATATTCAAGAATCCACTCAAAAACAAGCTCTCATTTTAGAAAATGCAATCAGAAAAAATCCATCGAGTTGGTTTTGGTTTCATAAACGCTGGAAAACCTTTTATCCAGAGATTTACGCAAAAAAATCTAACGATTAAAATAGTTTTGTAATTCTTCTAGTTCTTCTTTGCTATACCCTGCTTGAATCCTTGCAGAGGTATTAACCACGCGCCCCAGTGGTGAAAAATTTTTGTATTGACAAAGCAAATCTAAAAAGCTTTCTTTTTTCTGAGAGGACAATCGCCACCATTTATCTCCCTTACCCACATGCGAAATCTCATCACGCAAAATAATATCCAAAGCCACCACCAATTCATCTTTATGTTTTGATGATTGCTCGATTTTTTGCACGACAAAAGGATTAGCATCTAATCCCGTGGCTTCTAAAGCACGATGAACCAATCCCATACGATGATTCAAAGAGTGTGAAGTTGCTAGCATTGCATCAAAAAGATTTTGATGCACAGGAAAATCACCATAACAATATCCTAAATGATGCAGAGTTTTCTCGAGCAATGTAAAATGCTCAATCTCTTCTTTTGCAACCTCAAGCCAATCAGCATAATACTCTTGAGGCATATTAACAAAACGATAACTTGCATCAAGAGCCAAATCAATTGCACTGTATTCAATATGAACAATGGAGTGCAACACTTTTGCCAAAGCAGACACAGAATGAATTGTCTTTGGACGCCGTATTCTTGTAGGATGCACGATATTACAAAATTGAGAATAACTTGGGACAAGCGGAAGTTTATGGCAATAGTCCTCCTCAAATATAATTTGATGACTCAAGAAACGATCATAAAAATCATTAAAAAGAGAGATTTTATGATTTGGGTCTGAGGCAAAAAGGATAGATTCTAAAGTTTTAAAATACTCACACTTCATACTCACACCCTCCTGAAATACTAAAATTTACTTTTTTAATATTGAACGATAAACCAACAATCCTAAAATCAAAACAGCAAAAACAATTACTTCAATCAGCAATTGGGATAAATCAATCATCTTTTTTCTAAAATTTCAATATCATTGATTATATCGCCCATTTTGATAGAATCAAGAACATCAAAACTCTCCTTATCACTCTCCTCAATCCCGCCAAAAACAGTGTGTTCTCCATCTAAATGAGGTAAATCTACAAAACAAATAAAAAACTGGCTGCCACCTGTATCTCGACCAGCGTGTGCCATTGAAAGTGAGCCTCTTTTGTGTTTTTTCGGATTATTTTTTACTTCACAAACAATACGATATCCTGGTCCCCCCGTTCCTGTTCCATAAGGGCAGCCACCCTGTGCAACAAATCCTGAGATAACACGATGAAACTTCAATCCCTGATAAAATCCACTTTTTGCAAGGGTTGAAAAATTAGTCACTGCCTGAGGTGCTGATTCTGGGTAAAGTTTAAGCAAAATATCTCCGCGATTTGTTTTAATATTTGCATATTGCAACTGATTTAATTCTTCTGGGTTAATCTCATAAGTTTTAAGCTCTTGCATTATTTAATCCTTAAATTCTAAAATTAAGATACAATTTTACAAAAATTTCAAAAATTCTTTAGGTGGGTTACCAAAAAAGTGAAAAAAATCTTAAGCTGTCTTTTATTAATTACTTATCTTAGCTTTGCCTCTGAAGATGTCGATAACACTATAAACCCTCCTCTGCCTCAAAAAAAACTAGAACCCCAATCTCTTTTGCAAAGCTCAAATAACAATCCTTGGGTGCATTCTGTAGGACTTATAAATGTTTATTTTGGCGATGGAACACTCTCTCAAGGTTTTGGAGCATTGTTAAAAGATGGCTTCTTTATTACTTCGGCTGATCTTGTCTTTAAAAATGGATATTTTCCAAATAAAATTGATGTAAAAATGCAAGATGATAGCGCCAAACCTCTTATTTGTATTGCAAACCTAGAAGTCAAAGCCATTGATGAAGAAAAAGGTCTTGCTCTCTTAAAAACACAAAACTTTACAGATGAATACTGTCATATACGCTCAGAAAGTTTTTATCACAAAAGAATTTATGAACTTTATTATCTTGATATCTTCTCTCATCGCGTTCCTATGAATATCGCCTATGATATTTCTAAACAAGACATACAAAAAAAATTATTTTTTCCAACTATCCTCAAACAATATAGCTTCGATACCCAATCTATAGAAAGTGAAAAAAGACTTTTTTACTTTGATCCACAGAGAGAAAAAAATCTTTTTTACGCTCTTGGTATCGAGAAAAATTCAAACATCAAAATTGGAAATCCATTTTTTGATGAACAAGGAAATCTAATCGGGATTTATACACAAACAAAGTATTATAGAGATCCTGTTATTATCCACGAAAATATTATTAAAAGCTTTTTATGCAATCTTCAAGCAAATTTTAAACTCGATACTTGGAACAAAAAAGATTGTAAATTATTTCAAGATAATCTCATTGAAAATATCAAAGACATCGTTCAAGACGCCGATACTCAATCAAGATCTCACTAAATTCCCTAAATTTTATCTTTTCTTAAAATAAGATTAAACTACTCATATTATCTAATTTTTAATGTTTTTGTTAAAATTGAAACTTTTTAATATTTTTTAATTTTATATTATAATATAAATAATTTTTAACCTTTTATTGCATAAAGTTAAGAATTATTTTCTATTTAATTTGATAGACATATTGATTTTTATAATCTGGGAGTTTATAATATGAAAGGTATACTCTTAAAGCCATTTATCTCTAGTTCCGTTGCTTTGCTTCTCAGCGGCCATTTTCTTAATGCAGAACCATCAGCACCACCTATTATCTCTTTTTGTGGCGGTGCTGGCATGTGCACTCCTTTTAAAAAAGATATTAATTTTATCTTTACAAATGAGCAATTAGATAGCATTTATTCAGACTACAGACCTCCATTAACAATAAGGATTGGCAAAGACTACTCAAACCCAGTTCTGAGAGATGATATGTTTGAAACAAAGAAATTTGAATTTAATGGAACAATGGCTATTCTTTTTGATAAATATAGCAATAAAACATTTACTCTAAAGGCTGCTCAGGATTTTGTAGGAAATATTTTGGTAGCACCCAATGAAGTGCAAAGCACTAATAATCATTTTTATGCTGAGTTTCAAAAAAACTATCAAGGAAACATTTCAATCGGTAAAGACAATCAAACTTCAAAAGCACATACTAGTTTCACATTTATCAATATTGATCCTTCCATTAAAAACAATTTAATAGGCAATATCACAATCTATTCCACACCAACTGCAAAGAATATTTTTACTTTTAACAATCCTGCTACAACACAAAAAATTCAAACCATTAGTGGAGTATCAAATTTTACTTTCAAAAAAGATGCTACCTTGAAAACAAACTCAATAGTTATTGATACTGGAGATAACACCTATGCAGCTGCTACAGGTAATTTTTATTTCCTTGGATCACTCAACCTCATTAAAAATACATCAGAATCTGGTATCACCATCCAAGCAAAAGGAAATGCCAATAATCAAACTGCAAAAAATATTCTCTCCTTTGAAGGCGTGAATTCAAACAATACAATCGAGGGAGATATCCTTGCTACTTCTAGCCTCAATGATGCAAACACAAAAAAATATGCAGGAAATGAAATCACTTTTGAGGCAAAAACTAATACCAATATCATTAATGGAACGATAAAAACATCTCATCAAAATACTTGGAATACAATTATTTTTAAAGGACAAGCATCTAACACCATTCAAGGAATCATTTGGGCAGAAAATAACGGCACTAATACAATCACCTTTGAACGCGAAGGAAAGATTTCTGGTCAGCTTAAAGCAACATACAATAACATACAAACAACCAACTCTGCAAAAAATATTCTGACTTTTAAAGGAGCAGAAACTATTATTCAATCAAATGGTTCTAATGTTCCTGTCATATACAATCAAGCAGGCATTAATGAAATAAATTTTACCAACAATGGACGCAATGTTTTAATAGGCGAAATCGCATCTACTTTCTTTATTCAGCCTGATAGTAAAGTACTCAATATGGCAACCAACTCTCTTATATTTTCTGGTAAAAATGCCTTGAATATTATTCACTCCAAAGAAATCAAAACAGACACTTCAACTAATGCCATTTCTTTCAATGAAGATGAAAGCAATGGTGCTGTCAATATTCTTGAAGTTGATTTAATCAATACAATAGGAAATTCCACCAGCATAACAAGTCTTCAGAAATATGGTGCTACCTACATTGGAAGAAAAATCCTCTCTAAAACAACAAGCATTAAAGACAATACCAAAACGATGACTTTCACCAATAAAGATAATGCATTTCAAGGAAAACTTTTTATTGGTAAAATCACCTCAATAAATAATGGGAAAAATTATATTTCATATCAGGCTTCTAAACTTTATTCTAGTAAAGCCACCAATGAAAAGCAAGGTGATTTCTCTGAACATAATTCCATTATCGGAGATATTAATAAAATCACAAAAAATGAAGCTGCAATCTCTGGAAACAACAACCTCTATTTAGATTTAAGCCAAAATACAGATTT
>X103_Eurasian_Blackcap__coassemble_177_pt1 | contig 57400 bp, 43 predicted proteins | sample X103_Eurasian_Blackcap__metabat2_low_PE_003 | metagenome-assembled genome bin X103_Eurasian_Blackcap | reverse complement strand
ATAATGGAACAAATACAATCACAAGTAAAAAATACAATCAAACAGGAATAATTACTGCAGATTCCACAGATTCACACAACACTTTTACTCTCGATCAAGCTTTAATCTGGGGAAAAACAGATGCCGTGATTGATACTATTGTTGCAAAAAATAATGGAAACAACACACTACAAATTACAGGTAGTGAAAAAAATATCATTTATGGCAACATTCTTGCAGCAGGTGGAACAAATACAATCACGATTGGATCAAGTGAGCATAGTGGTAAGACAAGCATAACTGGAGCAATCACAGCTAAAACCAAGGATTCATCTAATGTTCTTACTTTTTATAACACATCAATTCTAGGTGATATTTCATCAGAAGATCAAGGAAAAAATGTTCTCAAGTTTTATGATGTTTCAATCGATGGTAATGTGACTTCTCAAAATACAGGGATAAATACTTTGGTTTTTGGTGATAAAGATACGAAAGTTGATATCACTGGATTTATTAAAGCAGAAAATGGAATTGCTGATGAAAAGAATTTTAATAATGAAATTACATTTGCTAATGGAAGTGTTCTTCAAGGCGTGATTGCCACTGGAGTTAATGCAAAAAATAAAATCACCCTTGGAGGAAGTGATTTTATCGGAAATATCACAAGTAACATTTTAGCAACCAATAATGGAAACAATCAAATCTCTCTTTTAGGGCTTAATTTTACGGGAAATATTTTAGCGGAAGATAATTCAAAAAATAGCATTACGGATGATAATGCTCAAGAAACAGCAATAAAAATTACTGGATCAATTCAGGCTTCTGGAAAATCAGCAAGCAATTCAATCGTGCTTAAAAATATTTCTATTTCTGATAATATTTTAGCGCAAAAAGAAGGGAATAACACAATCACAATTGGCAGTCAAGATCAGGCACATCAAGTAAATAGTTCAATTTATGCGCAGAATGCAAATTCTCAAAATACAATTAATTTCAGTCAAAAATCTCATCTTATTGGGTCAATAGTTGCTACAGATTTTGCCACTAATACAATTACAGATCAAGATGATCATATAGAAACTTTGATCAATGGCGAAGTTAGGGCAGGTGGAGAGGATAGTAAAAAACAGGTTTTTTCAAATGGTAAAAATACTCTTGTGGTGAAAAATATGACAATCACAAATGGATTGAATGCATATAAAAAAGGTGAAAATAAAGTCAATAGCATTGCTAATTTATTAAAGTCTGATGTGAGAGCCGCTACAGAGGGAAAAAATATAATCACTTATGAAAGTGGTACTTTAGAGACGCAGCTTATATCAGCAATAAGTCAAGGGAGTAATAAAATTAGCTTTACAAGTGGTGTTCTTAAAGGAGCTATTATTATCGCAGATACAACGATTAATGATGATCCTGTCAGTGCAAGCAATGATATTGAAATTAATAATTCTGGTGGAGGATATTTAGAAATTAAAGGAGAGGAGAGTTTGCCTCAAGATGGAATTATTGCAAAAGGAAAAGGTGCAATAAATACCATTGTTCAAAAGATTCAAGCAACTACAAATAACTCAATTGTTGCAAATATCTTAGCAGAAGTTTCTGGAAAAAATACTCTCACTTTTAGTAATACGACAATGAATGGGGATATTGTTGCTCAAGGAGATGGAGAAAATACAATTGTTTTTGGTATTAGTACCGCTGAGAGTAGTTTTACCTCATCGATTAAGGGAATTTATGCTAATGCCAATCAGGGAAGTGAAAAAACATTAAATACGATTACTTTTGAAAAAGCAACTATAAAATCACCAGTGCAAGCTTTTAGTACCGATACAGCTATGGCAGAAAATACAATCACATTGCAGAATTCTAATATTGCTGATGGATATCTTTTAGCTATTGCTTCGGAGCAAAGGGCTGATAATATTTTAATTTTAGACACAGAAACCTCCATTATTCTTAATGGAGTTCAAGTTAGTGATTCTCAAGGACAGAAAGTTGGCACTGGAAAAGATGCAATCTATACTGATGGAGCAAACGCAAGTAATATTTTTAAAAACCAGAATAGTCCTGAAAACAATGAAATTAACAATCAAATTACAATTAATGGAAATATCACCGCAATTAACAACGGAAAGAATGAATATTATTTTAATGATTTGTCAATGCAAGGTTCTGTCAATGCGCTTGAAAATAATGCAAGCAATATTATCGAGTTAGGTAGTGGCTCTGAGTCTAGCGCATCAATACCAAGATATGCAATTAGCGAAGGTGGCATTATCGCTCAAGGAAGCAATGTTTCTAATGCCATTACGCTAAAACAATCTTCAAGCCTTCAAAATATGTATGTTGAGTCTATTCAGCAAACAGGTATAGCGAAAAATAATATTATGGTGAATGAAACATCAAAGGTTATTTTGCGTAGCAAGGGTAATCAAGGGTATGAAGGCGAAGATCCTTATGCGGTTTATGCCAAAGCAACAACAAAAGCAAGTGATGATGAGGGTGAAGATACAGGAAAACAAGATAATGATCTCTATCAAGCAATAAACTCTATACTTGGAGAAAGCACATCAGAAGATAATCAAATCAATGGTTCCATCTTAGCAGATTTAGGAAAGAATATTATTCGTTTAACACATCTTGATATTACAGGGAATATCCTTGTTCAAAATGATGGAGAAAATTACATTACAATTTCTGGCGAAAAGTCAAATGCACATAAAGTTACTGGAGGAAGCATTTCTGCTGAAAAAGGGCGCAATACTTTAGAATTTATGCAAACAAACCTTTCTTATAAAACCTTAATCGCTCAAGGAGATGGGGATATTGTTACAAGTAATTTAATTTCTTTTGGCAAAACTTCAAGCTTTAAGATCGGGAATGATGAAAAGCCAGAGAATGCGATTTCTGCAAATCGTGCTATTAATACAATTAAGTCTGCCGAAGAAACAGATAGCCTTACAGGCGAAGTTATTGGAAATATCACTGCAGAAAATGCTGGACAAAATCTCATTAAAGAAAATATTAAAGATTTGCAAATTAAAAAAGGATATATATCTGCAAATCATAATTATTCAACCAATGAAATCATTACAACTCATAAGATGACGCTTGATTTGATTGCAGATGCTTCAGGTAATGCTATATCTTCAAATGGAACAAAGGCGATTAATAAAATTCTAGCTGGTGATTTAGAAACGGCAACGCAAAGTAAAATCACTGGAAATATTGAAGCATTTCAAGAAGGGGTAAATACAATTGCTTTAGCTGATCTTGTGATGCAAGGCAGTATGCTTGCTTCAAAAGGAGGAGAAAACACGCTCACTCTAGGAACAAAAGACAAACCAAGTCAGACTGCTTCAAAATTTCAAGGCTCTGTTATTGCGACCACTGCAAAAAATACAATTTCTTCTTATGTGAATACAAATTTTCAATTTGATACAAGTGCTCAAAAAGGAAGTAATGCAATTTTATCAAACAACACCAGCACCAATACGATCACAGGAACCAGTTCGGAAGAATCTAGGGTTGAAGGAGATATTTTTGCAGATAATGGTTCAAATATCATAGATCTTACAAATATGAGCATCATAGGTGATATCAAAGCAAGCAATTCAGGAATTAATACACTTAATTTTGGCGCCTCTAAAGAAATCAATGGAAATATCAATGCAACAGGGAGGGACTCAAAAAACACAATGGTTTCAAAATCGGTTGGAACTTTAAATGCAAGTTTAGTTGCAGAGGATTATGCAAAAAACTATATTTATTTAACAATGGAAAAAAGAGATGATATTGTGTTTAATATTTCTACAGATACAGAAGCTCAAAATTTAGCTATTATCCAAAATGTAGAAAATGCCACAAGCACAATTACTTACAAAGGTGGCAGTGCAAAACTTTTGCTTTCTTCGACAATGGGGACACAAAATGAGATAGAAAAAGATATCACACAGGAAGATTATATCAAGTATGATGGAATTCTTGCTGAAGTTAATGCAAAGGATGCTGATAATATTCTAAGTGATTTTCGTGAAGTTTTTCCAATCAATCAAACAACAATCACAATGAAGGGATTAAATCATTATGATATCTCTGGAATTTATGTCGGAAACATATATTTCGTAAAAAAAGAAGAAGATAGCCCAGCCCTTAAGGCTTTAAATTCCGTTAGTTTAACAATCAATGAAAATAGTGCATTGATTGCAAATATTTATAATATTGATCCAAGTCTTTCTTCCACAATAACGACAAAAAACTTTTCAGTTGCTTTAGAAAAAAATGCAAAATGGATTATTAACTCATCAATGAATTTAAAAAGTCTTTCTGCAACAAAAGTAAATTTTGATGCCAATACAAGCTCTGGTAGCACTCTTGTTTCAAATAATACTATTGTTGATTTTGCTACAGGTGGATATGATAGTAAAAATAATATCGTTACAACAAATGGTTTTAATTCTTTAAGCATAGAAAATGCAGGCAATCTTGATGGGGTGATTTTTAGATTTCGTGCTGATATTCTTAAAGAACCTGAAGTGACAGATAATGGATACATACGCAAAACAAATGATTTGCTTAAAATTGATGGCACAACAGAGCAAACGACTTCCTCGATTTTACAAACTTACTACAATGTTGAAAGTCTCAAAGCATCAAGTCGAATGGCTTATAATGCAAGAAGTTTAGATAAAAAGCTAGTGATTGCTGAAGTTTCTGGTTCTGCAAAGGATAATTTTTCTTTCAGTTTAAATCCTACAACAGTTCAGCAAGGATATGTATTGGTCACAACAAACTATGCCAAACGAACAGAAAATTCAACAGATAAATATTATATTGATAGTCTTATGATACAGACAAGCGAAGAAACTAAAAAAAATTCCTTTGGAATTTTAGGTTTAAATTATCTTGTATTTTTGGCCAACACGAATAATTTTAATAAGCGTTTAGGAGAAAGAAGAGAAAATGATGGATTTAGTGATTCTGTTTGGATCAGGACTTATGGCGGACAAATCGTTCAAGATTATGGTCAAAAGGTTACTAATAATTACATAGGTGTTCAAGGAGGCATTGATTATGGTATCGCGAGAGATAAATCAATGCATTATCTTGGTGTCGCTTTTTCTTATGGAGATAATTTTTTAAAATCTTCATTATGGAAGACTTCTGCAGATATAGCAAGCATTGCTTTTTATTATAGCTATGCTAGAGATAAAGGTTTTTATAGCGATAGTGTTTTAAAATATGATTATATTCATCTTAGAAAGGGAAATACAGATCTTAGTGATCCGATAGCAAGTCATGCTTTTTCTTTAACTCAGGAATTTGGATATCGTGTCTATTTTGATAACAAAGAGAGATTTTATACAGACATACAAGCAGAGGGGATAGTAGGCTATCTCACTAAAACATCTGTATTGCAATCTAGTGATAAGGGCGAAGTGTTAGGAGAAGTTAAGGGCAAAAGTTTCCTTGCAGATATGGGATATCTTGTTGTCAGAGGAAGAGGGGCGATTGTGTTTGGATATGCTCTGAAAGCAGGAGATACTCGAACTGATTTCCGACTTGGAGCCTCGTATGTCGGAGATTATAGTATGGCTCAAATGCGACTTGATGTATTTGGAGATATTAATACCTTTCAAGTGCCCTACAATCAAATGGTGGTTGCTAATTTAGGAATCAATACAAAGTTGGGAGATAGTATCCGCCTCTATCTTGATGGAGAAATGGGATTTATGGGTAAAAGTATCAATCAAACTTATGCGGTTAATTTTGGAATCAATTATAGTTTTGGAACAACAAAAGCAGAAGATTTTAGTTTTCAAGATGATTCTGATCTCAATGTAAAAAATATTACAATTCAAGCTCAAAACTCAAAGTGCCAAGGTTGCAATCCAGAATCAGGGTTTTATCTTGAAATTTTAAAGTCAAAAACACAAAATCCAGCACTGAATAATTATTTAAGTCGCTTTTCTTACAGAATCCATACTGATTCTTCTGGTGTTACTTATTATATCGGACCATTTAATAGCCTTGAGGAAACAAGAAAAAATCTTGATATTGCTAACAAGATCACACAGGCTGTCACTAAAAACCAAAACTCGCAGTCTGAAATTTATAAGATCAAAAACAAAAGTAAAAATTAAACCCTAAAATCTTTCTAAAATTTCATAAGCAGTGTTTCGTTTTGCAGGTCTTTCCCCAATATCTTTAATAAGGTTAATCATTTCCTTTTGGTTCATAGAATTTCTAGCTCCTGCTGCAGCTACTACATTTTCTTCCATCATTGTGCTGCCTAAATCATTAGCTCCAAAAAGAAGTGCTAACTGACCAATATGAGATCCTTGTGTGACCCAAGAGCTTTGGATATTTTTAAAATTATCAAGGTAAATTCTGCTACAAGCCAACAAACGCAGATATCGATTTGATGAAGCTTTTTTAAGATGAGGCATTTTGGCTTGCAATGGTGTATTATCGGGTTGAAAATTCCATAAAATAAAAGCTCGAAAACCACCTGTTTCATCTTGCAAATTCCTGATTCTTTCCCAATGCTCAATAATATCAAAATCATTATCCACGCTACCAAACATCATTGTTGCAGTGGTCTTTATATCAAGCAGATGGGCTTGTCGATGAATCTCAATCCATTCATTAGAATCTAATTTTTTAGGTGCAATGATATCTCTGACGCGATCACTAAGGATCTCTGCTCCAGCACCTGGTATAGAAGATAAGCCACACATCTTAAGTCTTGCTAATACTTCTTGAATGCTAAGGTTTGAAACTTTGGCAATATAGCTGATTTCAATCGCAGAAAAACCATGGATTGTGATTTGTGGATACTTTTTATGAATATGACTTACAAGTTTTTCATAATAATCAATCTTGAGTTGAGGATGCACCCCTCCTTGAAATAAAATTTGTGTTCCACCAATAGCAATTAATTCTTCAATTTTTTGATCAATTGTTTCAAAGCCTAACACATAGCCTCCATCTTCATTGACTTTGCGTTTAAAGGCACAAAAATCACAATCTACCCAACAGATATTTGTATAATTAATATTGCGATCAATAATGAAAGTTGTTAGTTTATTTGGGTGAAGTTTAGCCTTAATCTCGCTGGCTATTTTACCAAGATCTTTTAGTGAAGCATTTTGTAAAAGATCTAAGATCTCATCGTTGCTATATCGTTTCATATTTTTCCTTTTTTAACCTTGTTTTATCAAGGAGTAATGCGCTAAAATCTTGTTCCAAGGGTAAATTCAAAACTTGATGTATAATCTGTAGGTTGCTTGTTGAAAACTTTAATTGGAAAAACAAGCACGATAGGACCCATTGGAGATACCCATTCTAGTGCAACGCCAACTGCCGCACGCCAAGTTAATGCATTATTATGTGCAGTAACGATACCAAAATTTTTAAAATCAGCTATCTCTTTATTAGCCTGATTATAATGATATGTTAAGAAACCATAGTCAAAATAAGCAGAAATCCTCATCTTTGCTGCTTCTAAAATACCATAGCTAAGTTCAATAGAATTTGTAAAAATTCCATCACCACCTGTCCATAGTCCATATTCATCACGAGGAGAGATAGATCCAGATCGATATCCGCGTATGGTGGTCACTCCACCTAGATAGAAAGTATTATTAATCGGCAAATAAGACTCGTGATTGTATCTGAAGAAATAACCCCCTTGAGCTTTATATCTTGCTATAAGATCGACACCCAATAAGTTTTTAAGATAGTAGTAAGCTGCGAACTTTGCATAAAGTTTAGTGTTATAGACATCTCCACCGATTCCATTAAATTGTGCGTAAGCAGACGCGATAAAACCATTTTTAGGAAAATAATAATCGTCTGTATTATCAAAACTAATGCTCGGGGTAATTGAGCTTGTAATTGGCAGGGTATAATCTTTATCCCAAAGTCCAGTAGTGGTGTAATTATTGCTATCAGTGATGATTTGATTTTTTGAAGTGTAGTAGCGTTGATAAAGAACAGAAGTAAAATCTGAAGTTTTTAATACATTGAAGTCATACCCTATGCTTGCTCGCAATGTATTTGTCAGCAATCGACCAACGCTGATTCCGAAACCACCACTTTGCTGGACATAATTATAGCTTACAGAATAAGTGGCGTAGAGATTAATTGAAGAACTATAGTAAGAATCAAATAATCGTGGATTATTGAGTGAAATATTACCCGAATAGGCACGACCTGCATTTTTAATACCATAATAAGTTAAGCCAGAACCTGTTGAAATGTTAGCGTAAATACTCCCACTTTGTCCAGTTCCAAAAAGATTCCTTTCACTCACGGTTCCATTGATCATCAATCCTCCGTAGCTTCCATATCCCATTCCAAATTGAAGTTCCCCAGTGCGCCCTTCTGAAACATTGATGATTAAATCCATCGAGTTTTCGCTAATTCTTTTTTGTTCAATTTTGACATTTTCAAAAAAACCAAGTCTTCTAAGAGCATTTTCTGAAGCAATGATTTTTGTTAGCGAATAAGTATCTTGAGGAGCTAACAAGATTTCACGGCGTATGATACGATCAGCTGTTCTTGTATTACCCGTAATGAGAACATCATTAATTTGGACTTTTTGTCCTACTTGAATGTGGTAAATAACCTTTACTTTTGCATCTTTTTCGTTTTTATCCATATCAGGATTGACTACCGCAAAAGCATAGCCCTTATCCGCAATTGCCTGTTTGAGCAATTGCATATCCGTTCGTAAATCTTCAATATTAACAATTTTACCGACTTTGCTACGCAAAAGCTTTTTGAGTTTAGCAATTGAGACTACTTCATCATCAATCTGTATATCAATATCAGAAATGCTATATTGTGTTCCCTCATTAACTTTATAGTAAAGTGAAGCGGTGTAATTAGAAAAATTTGTATTTAAGAAAGGTGTTGAAATATTGGCATCTAAAAATCCGTGACGCATATAGACATCTTGAATTCTCTTGTTGTCAAACTCTAATTCCTGAACATGAAGTTTTCCATCATTTCTGCCCCATAGCCAACCCATAAATTGCTTTTTCTTGTTGGCAGAAAGAGATTCAAAATCCCGCATTGATAGCTTTTCTCTTCCATCATAATTGACATCAGTGATATAAATATTATCACCACGATTTACATCTAAGGTGATGGTATAAACATTATCACCAATTTCGTTTTTATTAACCTGTATTGTGGTTCCATAGTAACCTTGAACTTCTAAAATAGTCTGCAAAAGTTCTTTTGCTTTTTGAAGTTTTTGCTCATCAAATACTTCGCCTTTTTTAATACCGATTTGTTTATAGAGAGTTTCTCGCTCCTGTTCTGTTCCATAACCTTTTATCTCAATGCTAGCAATTCTCGGTTTTTCAGAAAAATTAAAAGTCAGCACTCCATTTGAAAAATCTGCATAGATATCTTTAAAATAGCCTTGATTGTAAAGAGCTAAAATTGCTTCATTTAATTTTTTATCATTGAGTTCATCACCAGGTTTAATATTTGTAACCTCTTGCGCTAAGAGATCAGACATATAAACCAACCCTTTGTACTTGATTGATTTTATCTGTGCACCTGATGCAAAAGCGACAATAAAAAATGGAATAAAATATTTTCTAAGAGCCAATAAAAATCCTGTCCAGAACGATAAATTTTGAAAAATAAATGGCTAAAATTCTACCTTAGATTTATATAATTTTCGGTAAATAGCTTAAAACTTGTGCTTTAAATTCAAGTTTTTTAACTAAAATTGTATAGAATCATCATTTATTAAGAAGATTTTAAAGGATTTAAATGCAAGTTGGAATCATAGGCTTAGGTCTGATGGGAGGATCTCTCGGCTTAGCCTTAAAAAAATCTCGTTTTTTTAAGAGAATTTTGGGTTATGACAATAATCCAATGCATTTGCAACAAGCTCTATCCTTGGGATTAATTGATGAAGGAGCAGAGTTAAAAGAGATTAAAGAATGTGATGTTATTTTTTTAGCCACTCCTGTTCAAAGCATTATTGATATGATTTCTCATTTAGAAGATGTGCCCCCAAATTGTTGCATCATTGATTTGGGAAGCGTTAAGGAAAAAATTTTAAAAAATATCCCACAGGCTTTAAGAAAAAATTTTGTAGGTGCTCACCCAATGTGTGGAACAGAGTTAAATGGTCCGAGGGCTGCGGTTGAAAATCTCTATGAAAATAAGATTGTTATCTTGACTGACCTTGAAGAAAGTGGAGAGTTTCAAACAGCAATTGCAAAAGAAGTTTTTATTAGCATTGGAATGCAAATTATTAAGCTTGATTCGCGAAGTCATGATTGTCATATTGCTCTTATCTCTCATCTTCCTCATATCATTAGCTTTGCACTTGCAAATACGGTCTTAACTGAAGAAAAAAAAGAAATGATTTTAGCGCTTGTTGGCGGTGGCTTTAGAGATATGAGCAGGATTTCAAAAAGCTCTCCATTGCTATGGAGAGATATTTTTAAACAAAATAAAGATAATCTGCTTGATGCTTTAAAGAAATTTAATGCTGAACTTGAGTATGCACAAAATCTAATTATGAGTGAAAAATGGCAAGAGCTTGAAGAATGGTTAAGAAAAGCGAATATTCTTCAGAGCTTTTTATCTTGAGAATTTTATGAGAGAGAATCTTTTGTTTGGATTTTGTAGAGTTCTTGAAGCGTGTCTTCAAAACTAATTTTTTTTGTTTCTTCTTGACGAATAAAATCCTCCATAAACGCCTTTTTATCAATCGCCTCATCTAGCTCTGGATCATTGCCTTTTTGATACGATCCAATACGAATAAGCACCTCATTTTCTTTGAGAAGAGAATAAAGATTTCGAAATTTTCTCAGAGCTTTTTTGTGTTCCTCAGAGATAATTGCACTGCTTACTCTAGAAGCAGAATTAAGAATATTAATAGGCGGATAAATTCCAAAATCTGTGAGTTCTCGACTCAATACAATATGACCATCAAGGATACTGCGACTTTGGTCTGCAATAGGATCGCTTAAATCATCACCTTCAACAAGAACGGTGAAAAATGCTGTGATTGATCCGCTATTTTCCTCTTTACCAGCTCTTTCCATAAGTTGAGGCAAAAGAGCAAAAACAGACGGAGGATAGCCCTTGCTTGTCGGGGGTTCACCGAGTGCAAGGCCAATTTCTCTTTGTGCCATTGCAAAGCGCGTTACAGAGTCCATAATAAAAAGAACATCTCTTCCTTGATTTTTAAAATATTCAGCTACTGCCATTGCCGAGAAAGCTCCATATTTTCTCATTAAAGCCGAATCATCGCTTGTTGCCACTATTAAAATGGTATTTTCAAGATTATCATTGAGATTATAGTGTATGAACTCAGGCACTTCTCGTCCTCTTTCTCCAATGAGTGCAACTACTTTTATAGGGGCATTTGAACCTCTCACAATCATTCCCATTAAAGTGGATTTTCCGACACCAGATCCTGCAAAAATGCCTAATTTTTGTCCCTTTCCACAAGTTAAAATCCCATCAATTGCTTTGATTCCAACAGGAAAAACTTCATCAATAATTCCTCGCTTCATTGCCTTGATTGGTTGGGCAATGATGGGAGCAAAGCCAGAATGCTTAAGTGGTCCTTTGTCATCAATAGGATTGCCAAGAGGATCAAGAATTCTTCCAATTAAACCATCTCCTATCGGAAAGTTTAATCCTTCTTTATCAATTAAAACTTTATCGCCACTTCTTAATCCTTCTATAAAAGAAAAAGGTGTAAAACCAAAGCTTTCTTTTTCAATAACAATCACCATTCCTAAGATATCTTCACTATCCTCTCTATAGACGCGAACAAGATCTCCTAGCGAGGGTGCAAGATCGCTTGCATAAATAATTGTTGGTGTTACTTTTGTGATCACGCCAAATTTTGGTGAAAGTTTTAAATCTTCCTTGAGTTTATCTCTTAAATTTCTTAATGACATAAAAACATTCCTTGATTTCCTTATGGCTTTGAGATTTGGAAAAATTTTTGATACAATACCTGACATTATACTCATTTTTTAAACTAAGGGAATGTGATGGAAATTGTAACAAAAAAACTCAATACCGCTAACGCAATTGCAAGTGGAGTTATTGCAAAAAAAGATTTAGAAAATAAAATCTCTAAGGTAGCTACAAGACTTTCTAAAACCATTAAAATTGATGGGTTTAGAAAAGGTAAGGTTCCCTTAGCTCTTATTCAAGCTCGCTATAGCGAAAATATCAAGCAAGACGCCCAAAAAGAAGCCGTGCAGGAGATGCTTAACCTTGCCATCAAGGATTTAGGGGTTGATTCTAGTAAAGTAATTGGGGATCCTGTTATTGTAAAATTTGATGATAAAGATCAAGGAATTGATGTAGAAATAAAAATTTCTTTGACTCCTGAGATTAAACTTGATGAGTTAGATTCTTGTATTCCTGATTTTAAACTTCCTAAAATCAATGATAAAGAAATACAAGCTCGTCTTACTGAGATCGCTAATCGAGAAGCGCCTTTCAAAGAAGTAGCAAAGACAAAAAAATTAGAAAATGATCATCAAGCCGTTTTTGACTTTGAGGGGTTCATTGATGGCAAGCCGTTTGATAATGGCAAGGCAGAGAATTTTGAGCTAATAATTGGCAGTAAGCAATTTATTCCAGGTTTTGAAGAGGGGATGCTTGGTATGAAGGCGGGTGAGGAAAGAGACATTAAGGTGACTTTTCCAGAAAACTATCAAGCCAAACATCTCTCAGGCAAAGAGGCCACCTTTAAAATTAAGCTTCATCAGATTAAAGCAAGAGAAGCTGCTTTGATTGATGATGAATTGGCAAAGAAGTTGCTTCCATCAAAAGAAAATGCCACAGTTCAGGATTTAGAAGAAGAAATTAAAAAACAACTTGAACTTGAAGCAAAGACAAAACTTTATAATGAAGAGCTTAAGGAAAAATTGATTGACAATCTAGCTGCAAAGATTAAAATTGATCTTCCAGATCTTATCGTAGAACAAGAAATGGATGTCCTTTTTAGAAATTCTCTTAATGCAATGTCAGAGGAAGAGTTAAAGAGCTTGAGAGAAAGTGCAGATAAGGCAAGGGAAAAAAGAGAGACTTTCAGAGGAGATGCTCAAAAGAGTGTTGGTGTAACTTTTATTATTGATGCTTTAGCCAAAGAAAAAGGCATTAGTGTTCAAGACAATGAAGTCTATCAGACAATTTATTATGAATCTATTATGGCAGGTCAGAATCCTCAAGAAATGGTAGAATATTATAAAAATAACAATCTGTTACCAGCTATTAAAATGGCTATGATAGAAGATAGAGTCTTGCATTCTCTTTTGGACTTAAAGATTGATAATAAAGATAATCAAGACAAGGCAGTGAGTAAAAAATCTGAAAAAGCCCCAACAAAAGCTAAAAAAGCATCTACAAAAAATAAGAAAAGTGAAGAATAATGAACTATATTCCTTATGTAATTGAAAAAACAGGTAGGGGGGAGCGTAGCTATGATATCTATTCAAGATTGCTTAAAGATCGGATCGTTCTTTTAAGTGGTGAAATTAATGATATGGTAGCTTCATCGGTAGTTGCTCAACTTTTATTTTTAGAATCTGAAGATGCAGAGAAAGATATTTACTTGTATATCAATTCTCCTGGCGGAGTCATTACCAGTGCTTTTAGTATCTATGATACAATGAATTATATTCGCCCAGATATTTGCACAATTTGTATAGGACAAGCTGCATCTGCTGGAGCGTTTCTTTTAAGCTCTGGGCAAAAAGGGAAGCGTTATTCTCTGCCTCATTCTAGAATTATGATTCATCAACCTTTAGGAGGCGCGCAAGGACAAGCCACGGATATTGAAATTCAGGCTAATGAGATTTTAAGGTTAAAAAAAATTCTCAGTGAAATTATGGCAGGGAATTGCGGTCAAAGTCTTAAAAAAATATCTCAGGATATGGAGCGAGACTTCTTTATGGGTGCTGAAGAGGCTCTAAAATATGGATTGATTGATAAGGTTTTAGAAAAAAGCTTAAAATAACTTAAAAGGATTTCTTATGCCAAATAATGATGACAAAAAGGATGCGCTAGACTTTTCTAGCAATCCTTATTTTGGAGACATTAGTTCTGATATTTCTGATTTGAATGATGAGAGCATTAATGAAGAGCAAGAACTTATTGAAGAACAGGTGCTTGAAAGGGTTGAAAAGATTGCAGAAAATACGGTGCAAGAGTTATCTGGCGATTCTCTCCCGCCTTTACCGATGAATTATCAAGCTTATTTTGAAAGACTTTTAGAAAAAGAAGATGCACTTTTAAAGCAAAAAATCCAAGCTGTTATGAATCTCCAGTCATTGAATCAAGATCGTGTTATTTTATTTGAAAAAAATGTGAAAGAAAGCTTCCAAAATGTAAAGAAAATTCTTGAGATTGTCACTGATCTTTATCGAGATTTACATAAGATTCAAAGCATTTCTGATAAGTATGCAAAGGATCTTTCAAATATAGATAATAAACTAACCTTTAGTAATACAATTAAGTTTTTTCTCAATGATTTAAACACAATAAAAGAAAAGTCAAATACACAATTAGAAGAATTAAAAGATTTTTATCAACAAGCTGTTCAGATTATGAATAATATCAATGAAAATACAATTTATGATTCTAAATTTGAAGTTTATAATAAGCGTCATTTTTTCTTTTTGATTGATAAGGAGAGAGAGTTAATGGAAGAAATGAAATATGAAACTTCTGTTTTAACTCTAACTTTATCTAAAAAAATTATAGAGAGTGTTAAAGACAAAGCATTGATACTTGTGCTTTTAAAAAGTATTGCAAAACTTTTGTTAAAAACCTCAAGGAGAAGTGATATCCTTGCTTATTTAGGGAATGGAGTTTTTGCAATGGGATTAAAATATACAGATCTAGAAAGCGCGAAGAAAGCCGCTGAAAGATTAGTGGATATGGCAAAGGAAACCAACACTTTTTCTGATGGAAAAGATGTTAGTTTAACTCTTTCTGTAGGGATTGCAAAGGTGCAGTCTCAAAAAACTGTGAAGAATATTATCCAATCTTCTCTTGCAGCTTTAAAAACTGCTCTTGATGAAAATCTCGATTTCAAGATCTATCCACAAGATGAGGAATAATGGCTATTTTAAAAGTAATTTCTTATCCCAATGAATTATTAAGACAGAAATCTTCTCCTGTTGAAACTTTTGATTCTGCTCTTCATCAAATTTTAGATGATATGTATGACACAATGCAAGAGCGTAGAGGAGTAGGGCTTGCCGCAATTCAAGTTGGTATTCCAAAGCGTATTTTATTGGTTCAGATTCCTCGTGAAGATGATCAGCAATATAAAGAAGATCTTCTTGAGATTATTAATCCAGTTATCACTCAATCATCAGGGGAGATTTTTTGGAATGAGGGGTGCTTGTCTGTTCCTGGATTTTATGAGGATGTGAAGCGATTTCAATTTATTTCATTAACATATCAAGATCGTTTTGGGGAGAAAAAAACTCTTGAGCTTGAAGGCTTTAAGGCTGTTGCCATACAACACGAAATGGATCACTTAGAGGGAATTTTATTTATTGATCGACTTTCATTAATGAAACGAAAAAAGTTTGAGAAAGAATTTAAGAGGCTACAGAAAAATTCTAATGGTTCATAAAATTTTTTGTGCAACTCGCTTTGGGATTGAGGCAAAAAAGGTTGAAGTTGAACTCTCTTTTATTAGGGGATTGCCAAATTTTACTATTTCTGGATTAGCAAATAATTCTATACAAGAATCTAAACAGCGTATTCAATCTACTTTAAATGCTTATGGTTTTGTATTTCCACCTCTTCGCGTGATTGTTAATCTTTTTCCATCGGATTTGCCTAAGTATGGAAGTCATTTTGATTTGCCAATCGCCTTATTGATTGCTCTTCATAAAAATCAACAAGCTTTTAGACACAAATGGTTTGCTTTTGGAGAATTAGGACTTGATGGGAACATAAAGCATAACGATTCCCTTTTTCCGCTTGTTTTAAGTGTTTTAACAACTGATCCAGATGCTTATTTCATTTTGCCAAAAGATAGTAAAAAAAGTTTTTCTTATATTCCAAATTTGCACGCAGTTTATGTGTGCAATTTTAAAGAAGCTCTTGAGATTTTAAAGACTGATGAGGCAATAGAATCTTCAAATGCAAATCTAGAGTATCCGTATATTACAATTGAAAATAAAAAATTTTTTTATCAAGAAAAATTTGAATATGATTTTGGCGAAGTGATCGGACAGAATATAGCAAAGCGTGCGGCTATGATCGCTGCAGCTGGATTTCACAATATTATTTTTGAAGGTAGCCCTGGATGCGGTAAGAGTATGATTATTAAGAGATTAAGAGAAATTTTACCTCCTATGAGTTTGGAAGAAATCATAGAAACTGCGAAGTTAAAAGGACTAGAGGGAATAGATATTAACCTTGTGCCTTTAAGAAATTTTAGATTTCCTCATCAAAGCGCTTCAAAAGCCAGTATTATTGGCTCTGCATCTCAGCGTGAACCTAAACCAGGGGAGATTGCCCTTGCACACTTAGGATTACTCTTTTTTGATGAATTGCCTTATTTTCATAAAGAAATACTGGAAGCTCTTCGAGAGCCACTGGAAAATAATGCACTGGTTGTTTCTCGTGTGCATTCTAAAATTGAATATCCAACATCTTTTATTTTTGCGGCTGCACAGAATCCCTGCCCGTGTGGAAATCTTCTAAGCACAATCAAGGAGTGTCGTTGTAGTGACAGAGAAATCACTCAGTATAAAAATCGCTTAAGCGAACCTTTTTTAGATCGCATTGATCTTTTTGTGCAAATGCAAGAAAATCAATCTCAAATAAAAAATCAAGAACAAAAACTTGATTCTAAAGCAATGAGAGATAAAGTTTTTAAAGCTTTTGTGATGCAACATAAGAGATTGCAAAAAGACTTTAATGGAAAGCTGAGTGAAAAAGAGATTGAAAAATTCTGCGGTATTGATACAGAGACAGAAAGTGTTTTGCTTAAAGCAAAGCATCATTTCGGGCTTTCTATGCGATCAATCAATAAAATCAAAAAGGTTGCTAGAACAATTGCTGATTTAGATGAATGTCATGAGATTAAAAAGCAACATATTTTAGAAGCGATGAGTTATCGTCGTATTTAAATTTTTAAGCTAACATTCCAAAAAAGTGGTTCTTATGGTTTATTATCTTGAAAATATTAGTTGCATAGACTGCGCAAGTGAGATTCAAAAGCTATTGGATCAAAATCCTCTTGTAAAAATAGCAAAGCTTTCTTTTGCTTCTGGCAAACTAGAACTTGAAAGCAGTGATGATGCTCTGGTATTGAGTGAGATTCAAAAAAAATATCCACATATAAAGATATCAAAAGAACCTTCTTCTCAATTCTCTCATACTAAAATAACAATTATTTTGAGTTTATTTATTTTAGGTTGTGGGTTTTATTTTTCTTCACTTAGTTCCATAGGTTTGTTTTTTTTGCTATCAGCCTACATCTTTGGCATAAAAGATATTTTTGTTTCTATTATTTGTGGCATAAAGCAGAAAGATTTTTTTAATGAAAATACCTTGATGTTTTTTGCAAGTATTGCTGCTTTTGTCCTAAAGGCACCTCTTGAAGCAGTTTCTGTTATTGTATTTTATTCTTTAGGAGAGCATTTACAAGCTTTTGCCCTCTTTAAATCTAATCAAAATTTTAATCAACTCATAAACTTTATTCCAAAAGGAGCTTATGTTTTAGAGTCAAATTCTTTGGTTTATAAAGAAGTTGATAAAATTCAAGTGGGTGAAATCTTGAATGTTTGTGCTGGCGAAATGCTTCTTTTAGATGGAGAGGTGATAGAAGGAGAGGGGCTGATTGATACTCAAGCAATCAATGGAGAAAACACTCTTATCTTTGTTTCTAAAGGCACAGAAATTTTGAGTGGAAGTATAATGCTTGATGCTAACATTAAGTTGAAAGTAAAGCGAAAAAGTCAAGAGAGTCATTTATATAAAATCAATTATTTAATACAGCAGGCAACAAAGACTCAGACTAAAACTCAAAATTTCTTTTCAAAATTTGCATCCTACTATACGCCTTTTATCTTTTTTATCGCTTTTTTAATTTTTTTAGTCACTTATTTTTTTGGATTTGGAAGTATTACAGAAAGTATTTATAGAAGCCTTGTGGTCTTAATGGTCGGGTGCCCTTGTGCCCTTGTGCTTTCGATTCCATTGTGTTATTTTAGTGCAATCAGTTGTTTGAGTAAAAATCAAATTCTCATTAAGGATATCAGTCTTTTAGAAACCTTGAAAAAAATTAAAACTATTGTTTTTGACAAAACAGGAACACTAACAAAAGGAGAGCTTGAAGTCATAGAGGTTTATGCTAAAAATCAAAATACTCAAGAGCTCATTGATTGCGCACTTATTTCTCTTAAAGATTCTCAACATATTATTGCAAAAAGCATTATAAAAACTTATGGAGTTTATCGCAGTCAAATTCAAGCTATCAGCAAAGAGACTTCTGGAAAAGGGGTTGTCTCAGAAAGCAGTTTGGGTCAAATTATTTGTGGCAATGAAAAAATGATGAAAGATTTTAATATCGCTTTTGATATCCCTAAAAAATCTGTAGGAACAATTTTATATGTGGCAAAAAATTCAGAATATCTTGGCTATATTCTTTTAAGGGATAATTTAAGAAGCGAGACTTTAGCCTGTATTGAAAAATTAAAAAAAATAGGTAAAGATATTTTGATTTTGAGCGGAGATAGACAAGAAGCGGTATCAGAAGTAGCAAAGATTCTAAAATGTCAGTATCAAGCCCAAATGCTACCAGAAGAAAAATATCACTCAATCCAAAAGATTAAGTCACAAAATCCATTATTGTTTGTAGGCGATGGAATCAATGATGCACCTTCTATTTCTCTTGCAGATATAGGTGTCTCGATGGGAAGCGGAAGCGATATGGGAAAAAATCAAGCAAATGTCGTTCTTTTGAAAGATAATCTATTAGGTTTGATCAAGCTCTTTGATGTCTCTCAAAAAACTCATATTATTTTATGGGAGAATATCTTTTTTATTTTTTTAATCAAGATTATATTTATCATTTTAGGTACTCTTGGTTTGGCAGATATTTGGGAAGCTATTTTTTGTGATGTTGGGGTTAGTATTTTGGCTTTATTAAACGCCTTGAGGATATCGCGTTAATTAAAAATTGTCTTGTTATTTACTAAAATTAAGTTTAATCTTAGAAAATTTATTAAAGGATCATTATGTTTAAAAAATCTTTATTTCTTGCTTTGGCTTCGTTAGTGGGAGTGATTTCTATGCAGGCAAAGGAAGTAACTTCTGAAGAAATGGCTGATATTTTTTATAAGCTCAACTATAATGCTAAAACTCCCCACATGAAAGTTAATCACACAAAGGGTTTTTGTGTAGCTGGCAAGTTTGACTCAAATAAGGAAATGCTTCAAGAGTTTGATCTTCCCTTTTTAAAAGAAAATGATATTCAAGCGAAAGTAAGATTTTCTCTCGGTGGAGCGGAAATGGATGATAGAAATAAAGGCAGAGGAATGGCTGTTAAGCTAGAAGAGCCAAATGGAAACACTTGGACAATGGTAATGTTAAATTCTGAAATTAACTTTGCAAAAACACCAGAAGAATTTATGCAATTTTTTAAAATGAGATTGCCAGTTAATGGCAAAGTAAATCAAGAAAAAATTAAAAAAGAATTACATGAAGTTGCCTCTTATCGTAATTTTTTAGCATACATGGATAAAGTAGGTGTGAGTAGAAGCTTTGCAAACACTCCTTTTTATAGTGTCCATACATTTTGGTTTAAAACCAAGGATGGACATTTGATTCCAGCTCGTTGGAAGTTTATTCCAACTGATGGCATTAAGTATCTTTCAAAAAATGAACTAAAAACATTGGGTCAAAACTTTTTAGAAGATCGCTTATCAAAAGAATTGCACACTAATATGGTTGGCTTTAAAATGTATCTCGTATTAGCTAATAAAACAGATAAAACTGATGATACAACTGCTCTTTGGAAAGGAAAGCATAAAGAGATTTTTGTCGGTACCTTAAAGCTAGAGAAATACACAGGATCAGATTGTAACTCTGATGTATTTTTCCCTAATGACATCCCTTCTGGTATAGAAGCACCAAAAGATCCTATTTTCCAGTTCAGAAATGAAACCTATGGTGTAACCTTTGGTAGGAGACAATAGACTAAAAATCAGATTTATTTTTTATGATAAACTAAGATAGGAGTTTGATTCCTATCTTAGCATTTTTTTATTTTTTGTTTAGGTTGTTGTATGGATATTTTTCAGTCAATTATTTTGGGTATCGTTGAGGGATTAACAGAGTTTCTTCCTATTTCTTCTACAGGACATATGATTTTAGCTGGTCATTTTTTAGGCATAAATCAAGAAGAATCTTTTGTAAAAACTTTTGAAATTGCTATTCAGTTAGGTTCAATTCTAGCGGTTGTTTTCATGTTTTATAAAAAATTAATTCACAAAATTGATATTTGGATTAAATTGCTGGTGAGTTTTGTTCCAACAGGTATAATTGGCTTTATTGCCTACAAATATATCAAACAACTTTTTGCTCCTCAAGTTACTGCCTATATGCTCATTATAGGAGGTCTTATATTTTTATGGATTGAATGGAGAGAAAAAAATCAAAAGGTGGTAAAAAAGGTAGGTTTGGACTCTATTAGCTATAAAGAAGCTTTTATTGTTGGTTTGTGCCAAAGCTTTGCAATGGTTCCAGGAGTATCAAGAAGTGGAGCGACGATTGTTGCTGGACTTTTATCAGGCTTTTCTCGCACCTTGGCTGCAGAATTTTCATTTTTATTAGCCATACCTACAATGTTTGCAGCGACTGGTTATGATTTGTATAAAAATTTTGATTTGCTTAGTGCTTCAAATACCACTTTATTGCTCATAGGTGGATGCGTTGCTTTTTTAGTTGGATTGCTAAGTATTAAAGTATTTCTTAGCTTTATCAGTCGTTTTAGCTATGTTCCTTTTGGAATTTATCGTATATTTGTTGGGGTAGTTTTTTTAGCTTATTACTGGAAGATTTATGCGTAACATTGTTTTGGTAGGTTCTAAAAAATACGAAGAGATTGATTCTTTGATTGTTAGTGAAATAGAATATCACGATATGAGAGATTCCTTTAGAGAAATTCCTCATCATACAGATGCTTTGATTTTTACCTCAAAAAATGCAATCAAATCGCTTGAGGAAAATTTAAAAAAATACCCTCAATACCTATTCTTAAAAAAAATACCCTGTTATGTGATTGGCGAAGGAAGCGCACTTTTTTTGCAAAAATATGGCTTTACAATCGGGTATGTAGGTGAAGATTCCCACGGATCTGGTTTTGCAAGCGAAATTATCCCCTTGTTAAAGCATAAAAAGGTGGTTTATTTTCGAGCAAAAAAGATTGTCTCTCAAATTCCAGAAATTCTTGCAGAATCAAAAATAGAGGTTCGACAAATCGTCGCATACGAAAATAAAAAAAGCGAAGCTAAAAATCTTGTGAGACCAGCTCCAAGATCAATTTTAATCTTTTCTGCTCCAAGTTATTACGCTTCTTTCATACAAAACTTTGTTTGGGATGGAAGTTATATTGCTGTTGCGATTGGTCTTACAACATTTTATTCTTTTAACGAAGAAATTGAAGCTTATGTTAGCCCTAGACAAAGCATTGAAAGCTGTATTGATTTTGCTCGAGAAATAGCAATGAGGTTGCCCTAAATGACTTTCTTTCTTGTTTTTTTAGGTGGCGGCTTAGGAAGCGTGTGTCGTTATTTTATTTCTTTCTATCTGAATGCAAAATCTTTTCCTTGGGCGACATTGATTGTGAATGCAATAGGGGCTTTGATTATGGGGATTTGTATTTTTTTTGTGATTCAGAAAATGATGTCTCTTGATAAAAAGGCCTTGATTATGGTTGGATTTTTAGGTGGCTTCACTACTTTTTCTAGTTTTGGATCAGAAGTGTTTTTTATGCTAAGAAACTCAGAATTTTTAAAAGCATCTTTTTATGTAATTATCAGCAATTTTTCTGTAATTTTGTTTTGTTTTTTAGGGTTTTTTATCACAAAATTGATTTTTTTCAGATAAAACGGCTTCAAAAGGTATATAGCGATTAAATTTTATTTTGTAAAATAACGCAATGTTGTCCCCTCTGGGATAATAATCTTTATTAAATGGAGAAAATTTATGAGATATACTAAGGTGATTAGCCTTGCTGCAGCAAGTGTTCTTTTTTTTGGTATGGTATCTGCAAAAGATCTTGCCAATGTAGATGGAGTTGCGATTACAGAAAAAGACTTTGATGTTTTAAAACAGCAGGTTCCAAATTTTAATTTTGACAAACTTAACCAAGAGCAAAAATCAGGTCTTATTAACCAAAAAATCAATGAGATTTTGATTGAAAAAGCGGCTAAAAAAGAAAAAATTGAAGAGAGCAAAGAGTATAAAGAGGCTTTGGAAAATATTAAAAAGCAGCTATTGGTTAATGGTTGGCAGCAAAAAATTGCAAAAGAAGTTAGTGCAATTAAAATACCAGATGCTGATTTGAAAAAATTTTATGATGAAAATCCAAATCAATTTATTCAGCAAGAGGGTCAAGCAAGACATATCCTTGTAAAAACTCAAGAGGAGGCAGCAAAAATTATTGCCGATTTAAATAAAGCTCCAAAGACAAAAATTGAAGCTCGATTTATTGAGTTGGCCAATAAGAATACCATTGATCCAAATGCAAAAAAAGCACAAAATGGTGGTGATTTAGGAACTTTTCAAAGAAATCAAATGGTTCCAGAATTCGGTAAAGCTGTGTTTGATTTAAAACCAGGAACTTATACTAAAGAGCCTGTGAAAACAGATTATGGTTATCATGTTATTTATCTTATCAAAAAAAGTGATGCTAAAAAAATTAGTTTTGATGAGGCAAAACAAGGAATTGAAAATGCTTTAAAAGAAAGAAAATTCCAAGAGATGATGCAACAAAAAATTCAAGCACTTAGAAATAATGCAAAAATCACAATTAACTGATATCTGAAGGATAAAAATAATGCTAGTTCAAGGGAATGAGATTTTACGCAAAGCTCATCAAGAGTTCTATGGAGTAGGTGCATTTAATTTTGTAAATTATGAAATGCTAAAGGCAATTTTTGAGGCAGCAGACGAGGCAAAATCTCCTATTTTTGTTCAGGCAAGCGAGGGAGCAATCAAATATCTTGGAATCGATATGGTTGTAAGCATGACAAAAACAATGTCGCAAAGATATCCTCACATACCAGTGGCTCTTCATCTTGATCATGGCACTAGTTTTGAATCTTGTAAAAGCGCAATTGAGGCTGGCTTTACTTCTGTAATGATTGATGCATCTCACCATAGTTTTGATGAAAATCTATCAATGACTAAGCAGGTGGTAGATTTTGCTCATCAAAGAGGCGTGAGTGTCGAAGCAGAGTTGGGTCGCCTAATGGGGATAGAGGACAATATCTCTGTTGATGAAAAAGATGCTGTTTTGGTCAATCCAGAAGAAGCTGAAATTTTTGTAAAAGAGAGCAGAGTAGATTACCTTGCTCCAGCAATTGGAACGAGTCACGGAGCTTTTAAGTTTAAAGGAGAGCCAAAGCTTGATTTTAAACGATTACAAGATGTTAAAAAACGCACAGGCATACCTCTTGTGCTTCACGGGGCAAGTGCTATTCCAGAGTATGTCCGAGAGGCTTTTTTATCAACAGGCGGAGATTTAAAAAATAGCAAGGGAGTTCCTTTTGATTTTCTTCAAGAATCTGTAAAGGGGGGAATCAATAAGGTAAATACAGATACAGATTTAAGGATTGCTTTTATGGCTGAAGTTCGTCGGGTAGCAAATGAAGATCCAACGCAATTTGATTTGAGAAAGTTTTTTGCACCTGGTAGCGAAGCAATCAAGAAAGTTATTGTTGAACGCATGAGAATTTTGGGTTCAGCTGGGAAAATTTAAGGAGAAAATTTTATGGCTATTGGAATGAGTGAATTAAAAAAAGGTTTAAAGATTGAGATTGATGGTATTCCTTATAGGATTACAGAATATCAGCATGTTAAACCAGGGAAAGGTGCTGCTTTTGTTCGTGCTAAAATCAAATCTTTTTTAGATGGTAAGGTGATTGAAAAAACCTTTCACGCTGGAGATAAATGTGAGGAGCCAAATTTAGCAGAAAAAACAATGCAATTTCTCTATCACGATGGAGAGGCTTATCAATTTATGGATATTGAAAATTATGAACAAATTGCTCTAAATGATCATCAGGTAGGTGATGCTTCTAAATGGATGCTTGATGGAATGAATGTCCAGGTATTATTTCATAATAATAAAGCAATTTCTGTTGATGTGCCACAAATTGTAGAATTAAAAATCATTGAAACAGCTCCAAATTTTAAAGGAGACACTTCAAGTGGAGGGAAAAAACCTGCTACATTAGAGACAGGTGCGGTTGTTCAAATTCCATTTCATGTATTGGAAGGAGAAACAATTCGAGTGAATACAGAAACCGCAGAGTATGTAGAAAAAGTTAAATAAACTCCTATTTTATTGACCTCATAACTTCTAAGTTAAAAGTCTTAGAAGTTCTCTTATATTTAAAAATATTAAAATAAATAAGGCTTTTTTAATGAAAAACTTAATTGATTTAATTGTCCCAGATGCAAAAAAACAAGGATCTCTCTACCTTAAAGATCGATTGCAAAGAGGATTATACACATTTATAGGGCACGAATCCTTTGGTGGAATTTTGCTTTTTGTTTGTGTTGTGGTCGCAATGATTATCGCAAATACTCCTTCTTTAGCTTCTTATTATTTTGGTTTTTGGGCAAGTGAAATTGGAATCACTTTTAATGAATATTCTAAAAATATGAGTATTTTACATCTAATAAATGATATTTTAATGTCATTTTTCTTCTTAATGGTAGGACTGGAAATGAAGAGAGAAGTTCTGTATGGCGATTTAGCTGGCTTTAAAAAAGTGAGCTTTTCTACATTCGCGGCCATTGGTGGAATTTGCATTCCTATTGCCATCTATCTCTATTTTAATCACGGAACACCGAGCAGTAATGGTTTTGGCGTAGCAATGAGTACGGATACTGCATTTGCTCTGGGAGTCATTTTATTAATGGGAAAAAGAATTCCATCAGTCATTAAAATTTTTCTTGTAACTCTGGCTGTTGCAGATGATTTGGGTGCAGTCACGGTTATTGCTATTTTTTACACAGAAAATCTCAATACAACTGCCATTGTAGTTGCACTTTTGATTATTTGTGTTCTGATTTATATCAATTGGCGTGATACAAAATTCCTTTTTCTTTATATCGTGTTGGGAATTTTTCTATGGATAGCGGTTTATAAGAGCGGAATCCATCCCACAATTGCTGCTGTTATTCTTGCTTTTTGTATTCCTGGAAGAACAAAAGTTTCAGAAGCTTATTTTGATAAGATGGTAAAAGAGTGGGGTAAAATAGATTTTGAAGAGATTGAAAATTTGAAGAAAAATGCTCGCAAAATAGAAAAAAGAAATTTCTTGCATTCTTTTTATAGAAGTGTTAAAAACTTTATGGCTCCAACAATTGAAAAACAAATTGATATGAAAAGAGCAAGTGAATATGTGCATATTCTTGACAATATTGCTCATTATTCTCAACACGCAAAGAATCCTCTTTTAAGCATGGAGCACGCACTTCAACCTATTTGTGCATATTTTATTGTGCCTTTATTTGCGTTTGCAAATGGAGGGGTCACTATTACGGGAGACTTTTTAAATCTTTTTTCAGATAAAATCGTTTTGGGAACCATTCTTGGACTTGTGGTGGGAAAACCAATCGGAATTGTTTTGTTTGCTTATTTAAGTGAAAAACTAAATATATCTTTGCGTCCTAAGGGGCTTACTTATCCTCATGTTCTAGCTGTTGGATTCTTAGCTGGAATAGGCTTTACTATGTCTATGTTTGTCTCATCTCTTGCATATGAAGATCAAACAATGGTTGATACTTCTAAACTTTCTGTTCTCATTGCATCAAGTTTAGCAGTTGTCTGTGGGGTTATTTCGTTATTTTTCAGCACTTCAGTCTCTAAGAAAGAAAAATAAATTTTAGAACTGGTGAGTAAAAGTTAGGATTAAAAATGTTTTTTGATTTTCTAAGGATTTAGACTTAAAATAAGCTGGAGGTTTTAAAAATGAAAAAATCACAGAACCTAATTAAGAGTTTTGTTTCTAGTGAATTTTTTGGCGGAATACTTTTATTTATTAGCACAATCTTGGCTCTTTTGCTTTCTAATTCCTTTTGGGCAGAGCAATATGAAAATTTTTGGAAAATTAATTTAGGGATCACAATTCATCAATTTTTTATCGGCTTTAGCTTAGAAAATTGGATCAATGATGTTTTGATGTCTTTTTTCTTCTTAATGGTTGGATTGGAGATTAAAAAAGAATTTTTAGTTGGGGAACTATCTAATTTTAAAAATGCTCTTTTTCCTGTATTTGCAGCTATTGGGGGAATGATTATACCTGGTTTAATCTATTATGGTTTAAATTTTCATACCCCTTCTTATCATGGGTTTGGTATCCCAATGGCAACAGATATCGCATTTGCTCTTGGGGTTGTTTTGCTTTTAGGCAAGAAGGTTCCTCCTAGTTTAAAGATTTTTTTAGTTACATTAGCTGTTGTGGATGATCTTGGTGCTATTTTGGTTATTGGCCTTTTTTATACACAAGAAATCCACTGGATTTTTTTAATACTTGCTTGTGCAATAATTCTTTTACTAATGCTTTGTAACTATCTTTCTGTTTCCTCTTTGTGGATTTATATTCCAATGGGAGCTATACTTTGGCTATTGATTCATGAAAGTGGAATTCACGCAACTATATCCGCAGTGATTCTTGCTTTTTGTATTCCTTTAAGAGTGGCAAAAAAATCTTATCAGCAATCACAGAAGATTCAAACTCCTCTTGAAAAACTAGAACATTTTTTACAACCTTATTGCATTTATTTAATCATGCCTCTTTTTGCATTTGCAAATGCAGGAGTAAGGTTTTCTGAAAAGCTTGATTTTGGAATTGATCACATTTTCTTGGGAATTTTCTTAGGATTGCTCGTAGGTAAACCCATTGGAATTTTTGGCATCTGTTTTATTTGTGATTGTTTAGGAATTGCCAAGAAACCCTCCCAAGTTTCTTGGGCACATATATTTGGTGCAGGAATGTTGGCTGGAATCGGTTTTACAATGTCTATCTTTGTAACTCATTTAGCTTTTAGCCATATTGATAGTAGAGAAATAGCAAAAGCAACTGTTCTTTTTTCATCTTTGTTGGCTGCTATTTTTGGAGCCTTTGCACTTTTTTTGATAAATAAAATTTCAAAATAGGTAAAAACTTCGTTATTATTACATCTTTATTTAATGTAAGAAAGGAAAAAATATGCAAGGTCAATCAAATATTTTAATGTCAATCCTACCTTTTTTGGTGTTGATTCTTATTTTTTATTTTTTTATTATTCGTCCTCAGCGAACTCAACAAAAAAAACATAAGGAGATGCTTGAAAGTCTTAAGAAAGGTGACAAGATTGTCATTAGTGGAGGGTTAATTTGTGAGTTTGTAAAAACAGAAGAAAACTTTTTTTCTGTTAAAATCAACGAAGATACTATCGTGAGAGTGGCAAAGGAATATGTTGCATATAAGATTAAAGAAACCACTCAAGACAAATGAAACAATCACAGGCTTTTAAAAACCCAAATCAAAAAGTTGGGGGAATGAATTTTAAGCTGATTATTTTTTTAATCGCTTTAGTTTTTGGTATAGGCTTTTCTATACCTTCTCTTTTTCAAACAAAAGGTCCAAAGATAGCTTTAGGACTTGATTTACAGGGTGGCTTAAATTTGCTTTTAGGAGTAAAAACAGAAGAAGCAATAAAGAATTATTACTCTTCTCTTGCTGCCTCAATTAACTTTGATTTAAAACAAAAAAAAGTCTTAATCGATTCTTTGAAAACAAAGAAAGATAGTATTGAGATCACTCTGCTTGATCCTGATGATGCTTCTACTTTACAAGCAATTTTAAAAAAAATTAACGGAATTAAAGTTAGCAATCAAGATTTAAGTTATCAAGTTACACTTACTGAACAAGAAATTAATTCTATTAAGAAAAATGCTGTAGATCAAGCTATTGGAACAATTAGAAATCGTCTTGATCAGTTTGGACTTTCAGAACCAAGCATTACTCAACAAGGTCAAGATAATATTTTGGTTGGACTTCCAGGCATTCAGACTGTAGAAGAAGAGAATCGAGCTCGTAATTTGATTTCAAAATCAGCTCACTTGCAGATGATGGCCGTAGATGAGGATAGAAATTATCGTGTCAATTCAATGAGTGATCTTGAAGCAGATAAACTCGGCGATGTTATTCTCCCTTATGCTGATCAATCAGGAGAAAAAGGCAATAAACTTTTACTTAAAGCAATACCTGTTCTTGATGGAGATAGAATTACAGATGCGCGTGTCGCTTATGATGAAAATCATCAGCCTGTAGTGAGTTTTAATCTAGACTCTCAAGGCGCTAAGATTTTTGGAGATTTTTCAGGTTCAAATATCGGAAAGCGTATGGCAATTGTGCTAGATGGAAAGGTCTATTCTGCACCAGTGATCAGACAAAGGATTGGTGGAGGTAGTGGTCAAATCAGTGGAGGATTTACAAAAGAGCAAGCAAGTGATTTGGCTATCACTCTGAGAAGTGGTGCTCTTTCCGCACCGCTTGAGGTATTAGAAAAGCGTAGCGTTGGTCCAAGCCTTGGTTCAGATAGCATTAAATCTTCTATTCTTGCTCTTGGAAGTGGTTTTATTCTTGTCGTTGGTTTTATGATTATTTATTACTCAATGGCTGGTGTGATTGCTAGTTTTGCTCTTGTTATTAATCTTTTTCTAATCGTTGCAATTATGGCTATTTTTGGGGCAACACTCACTTTGCCAGGTATGGCAGGAATTGTTCTTACGGTTGGTGTCGCAGTAGATGCCAACATTATTATTAACGAAAGAATTAGAGAGGTGTTAAAATTAGGTGAGAGCATACCACGGGCAATACAGCTTGGTTATCTCAATGCATCTCGAGCAATTTTTGACTCTAATATTACTTCTTTGATTGCCTCAGTACTACTTTATGCTTATGGAACTGGCGCAATAAAAGGTTTTGCAATCACAACTGGTATTGGCATTATTGCTTCTATCATTACAGCTATCATAGGAACTCACGGCTTTTATCAATTAATTATGCCAAGGCTTGCAAATACTAAATCTTTGTATTTTTGGTTTGGAGTCAAAAGGAGAGAACCCTAATGGAGATTTTTAAAAAAGTAAAAATTTTTGATTTTGTTGCATATTCAAAGTATGGTTTAATCCTATCAGTTTTTTTGACAATAGGAGCATTGGTGCTATTTTTTACACAGGGATTTACTCCTGGTATTGACTTTGCAGGTGGAAGTAGTGCTCAAATTCGTTTTGAAGGGACTGCGCCAATTGCTAAAGTGAGAGAAATTTTGGAAAAAACAGATGGATTTAAAGGTTCTCAAGTAAGCGAATACGGATCCAATCGAGAGCTTTTGATAAAAATTCCCTACACAGATATCTTTGGGAAAAAAAATCTCAATGAAATTTTAGAGACAACTCTTTCTTCAGTTGGAAAGTTTGAAATTAGGAAGCTTGATACTGTTGGACCAAAGGTTGGTAGTGAGCTTAAACATAAAGGGATTCTTTCTCTTGTTTTAGCAACAGTTGCGATGATGCTTTATGTTAGCTTCCGCTATGAATGGCGTTTTGCATTAGCAGGCATTATTGCTTTGGTTCACGATGTGATCATCACAGCAGCATCTGTAATCGTTTTTAAAATTGATTTAAATCTTGAAGTTATCGCTGCATTATTGACGCTTCTGGGTTATTCTATTAATGATACGATTATCGTGTTTGATAGAATAAGAGAAAAAATGCTCACAGATAAAAGTAATGATATTACAGAGGTTATTAATGAGGCAATATCAAGCACATTAGCAAGGACTTTACTCACTTCTTTAACGGTATTTTTTGTTGTGCTTACTCTTTATATTTTTGGAGGAGAAAATATAGTGGGCTTTTCATTGCCTATGCTTTTTGGTGTGGTTTTTGGAACTTATAGTTCTATGTTTGTTGCACCAAAACTAGCCATTATTTTTGGTTTTGATATTGAAAAATATCATCAAAAAGAAATTCAAAAAGCAAAAAAGATACAAGAAAAAGAGCGATTAAGACAAATGTATGAAAATGGTAGAATCTAATCTTTAAGGAGAATATACATGCAATATGAACCAAGGGTGATTGAAAAAAAGTGGCAGAAGTTTTGGAAAGAAAATAGAAGTCACGAGCCATCTGAAGATTCTAGCAAACCAAAAAAATATATCCTTAGTATGTTTCCTTATCCTAGTGGGGATTTGCATATGGGGCATGTAAGAAATTATAGCATCGGTGATGCTATGGCAAGATATTATCGAAAGCAGGGCTTTAATGTATTGCATCCTATTGGTTTTGATGCTTTTGGTATGCCCGCTGAAAATGCCGCAATTAAGCATGGTATCCATCCAAAAAATTGGACATATCAAAATATCCAAAAAATGACACAAGAGTTTGAAACTTTGGGCTTATCTTTTAGTAAGGATAGAGAATTGGCCACATGTGATCCTGTCTATACTAAATGGGAACAGGAATTCTTCATCAAAATGTGGCAAAAAGGACTTGTATATCGCAAGAAAGCTCTTTTAAATTGGTGTCCAAATGATCAAACTGTTTTGGCAAATGAACAAGTAATTGATAATAAATGTTGGCGCTGTGATACTCCTGTTGAACAAAAAGAAATGTTTCAATACTATATTAAAATCACGGATTATGCTGATGAACTGCTTAAAGATTTAGAAAAGCTAAAGGGCACTTGGCCAGATGCTGTGCTTGTAATGCAAAGAAATTGGATTGGCAAGTCAAGTGGTCTTGAATTTAAATTTCAGCTTGAAAGAGAGGTTGATGGGATTAAAGATCTTGAGGTTTTTACCACAAGAGCAGATACAATTTTTGGAGTAAGTTATTGTGCATTGGCACCAGAACATCCGTTAGTGAAGGCGATTCTTCCTACCTTAAATGCAGAACAACAAGAACAAATTCTCTCAATACAGAGACTCAATGCGCGTGCACGATCAATGGGTGATAAAATTGGAGTGGATTTAGGCATTAATGCTATTCACCCTATCACAAAAGAAAAAATTCCTCTCTGGATGGCTAGTTTTGTTTTGCACGATTATGGTAGTGGAGCTGTTATGAGTGTGCCAGCACACGATGAGAGGGATCATGATTTTGCACTCAAGTATCATTTACCAATAAAAAAAGTCATCAAAAATGAACATCCTTTTGAAGATCAAGGGATTCTTGAAAATAGCCTTGAGTTTAATGGACTTCACACCAAAGATGCCAGAGAAGCGATCATTGATTTCTTTGAAAAACAATCTTTAGGAAGAAGAGTGATTAATTTTCGCCTTAAAGATTGGGGAATTTCTAGGCAGAGATACTGGGGAGCTCCCATTCCTTTGGTTCATTGTGAGAAATGTGGGATTGTTCCAGAAAAGATTGAAAATTTACCCATTACGCTTCCTGATGATGTGATTATTGATGGGGAAGGGAATCCTTTAGATAAACATCTTCAATGGCAAAAAACTTTCTGTCCAAAATGTTCTTCAGAGGCAAAACGAGAGACAGATACAATGGATACATTTTTTCAGTCAAGTTGGTATTTTCTCCGCTATACAACCCCTCAACATTTAATGCAATCTGTTCCTTTTGATTTTAACTCTGCAAAATATTGGATGGCGGTTGATGAGTATATTGGAGGCATTGAGCACGCGGTGCTTCACTTGCTATATGCGAGATTCTTTACAAAAGTTCTCAGGGATTTAGGTTATATTGATCTTGATGAACCTTTCTTGAATTTGCTAACACAGGGAATGGTATTAAAAGATGGAAGAAAGATGAGCAAGTCTGTTGGCAATGTTGTTACCCCATCAGAGATCATTGAAGAATATAGCATTGATACAGCGAGACTTTTTATGCTTTTTGCTGCTCCGCCAGTTAAAGATCTCGAATGGATTGACCTTGGTGTAAAGGGTGCTTTTCGTTTTATTTGTCGCTTTTTTGAAAAAACAGATAAAATCACAAAAACTCATACGATTCCAACTATTGATCATAAACTTTTAGCTCCAGAGTCAAAGGAAGCAAGAAAAAAGGTCTATGAAGCTCTTCAAAAATCAGAAGATATCTTTTCTAAAAAACAGGCTAATTTTCCGTTTAATACACTAATTGCTTCTTGTATGGAAGCCTTCAATGCAATGAATGCTCAAGATGATGCTCTTGTTTGGACAGAAGGTTATTTTGTATTGAGTCACATTCTTGAACCAATTATTCCTCATGTTTGCTGGGAGATTTCTTCACTTTATTTTGATTTTAAAAATTTTGAAAAAATTTCAGTTGATCAGGAAGCTCTGCAAACCGAGGATATGATTTTAATCATTAGTGTCAATGGAAAAAAGCGATCAGAAATTTCTTTACCAAAAACGATGTCTCAAGAAGAGATCATAGAAAAAGCAAAACAAAAAGCTCAAAAATGGTTACCAGATAATCTTGCGATCAAAAAAGAAATTTATGTTCCAAATAAATTAATTAATTTTGTAATATGATAAAATTACTCTTGGCATTTTGTATTGGTCTTTTTATATCAGGCTGTGGGTATGCACCCATCGCTCATTATAGTCAAAAGGCTTTGGGAAATAGTGTTTATATTGATCTAAAAATCAATGCCGCAAATACAGAAAATTCTGTAGCCTTAAGAGATTTGCTTAATAAGGTCGTCGTTATGAGATTTCAAAAAGAGTTAAAAAATAAAGAAGAAGCTGACTCTGTGATTTATGTCGAAATGACAAATATTCAAGATCAGTCGATTGCAACAAACTCTGATGGATTTACGACCTTTTATCGCGTAAATCTTACTCTGAGTTTTAAATATAGCAATCGCACTCATAAAGAAACTCAGTTTAGCAATAGTGCATATTATGACTATGCAGTATCTTTAGAAGATCCAGCGGTTACCTATGAAAATAGATTAGATGCTATTGAACAAGCCACAATACAATGTGTGGATAAATTTTTAAGTCAGGTTGCATATCAGGGAAAATAATATGAAAGATCAAATCAGAGAGATTTTTAAAACACTTGATCAAACAGAAGAAAGAGTCTGTGATAAGGTTGATAAGTTTTTTGAACTCCTGCAGGAGAAACATATACGGCTAGAGATGGTTCATGATTTGGCATCACAAGAAGCCGACATTGCTAAAGATGATAGTCAAGAGAATTTTTTAAAACATATTTCTGAACTAATAAGCCAGTTTAATGAAGATAAAAAAAATCAGACCATTAAATTGCTTTGCAATCTCATTGCTTCTTCATTGAATATTTTAGATAGCGTTACTTGCAATGAAGGTTACAATCAAGATCTTTTTTTGTTTGACTTATCAAAAATTCACACTTTAGAAGATCTGTATAATCTAGCAAATAGGTGGAGTGAGATTGCAAAAAGAAATCACTACGCTAACCTACAAAAGCGTATTGCCTCAATTGTCATTCGTTTGATACATTTATTAAAATTCCACGATGAAAAAATCATTCATCAGTTAGCGACTATCCTTCTTGAAAATCCTCGAGCAATAACAAATGAAACCATTTTAAGTCAATTAGAGAGCATTTGTGATTTTAGCGAAGAAATCATTACTATTGATGAAAAACTAGACTCTAGTGATATTCATCAGATTCTATCAGATCTACAGAAAATAATAAAATCTGATTTTAAACAAAAACAACAATTTCAAAAAATCAAGAACAAGATGTCAAAACATGGGATAAAAATTGATCAATCAACAACAAATAATGAATCTCATAAAAAAACATCTCTCCTTGATACGCTTTTAAACAATCGAGAAGATCGTATCTATGATTTTAATCTTTTATTACAAAAACTTACAAAAACCATCAAAACACTAGAAGAAAAAACAAAACAAGATGATTTAACTCATCTTTTTAATCGTCATCATCTCAATGATAGTCTAGAAAGATTAGAAAGTCATTATCAATCAGAGGGGAAAAATTATTCTATACTTTTTTTTGATATTGATGGATTCAAAGGAATTAATGATCGCTATGGTCATATTCTTGGTGATGAAATTTTAGTAATTTTTAGCAAAATTCTTAAAGAAAATTCTAGATCAAGCGATATCGTTGGACGCTATGGTGGAGATGAGTTTTTAATTTTAATGCCAAATACAAATTTAAAAGATGCAAAAGAAGTGGCTTTAAGAATCTGTTCAATGGTAGAAAAAGAAGGCAAACAACAAACCCAGCAAAAAAATCTTAGCATCACCACTTCAGTAGGTGTGGCTGAGAGAAAAGGGCATAAAAATAAACAAGAGACACTACACACAGCAGACATGCTTCTTTACAAAGCTAAAACACAAGGCAGAAATCAAGTTCAATGGAGCTAGATCTTTATTTAGATAAAAAAGGGCGAGAATATGCACCTTTTGATCCTTCTAGAGCTAAGGTGATTTATGAAAAACTAAAACCCTATCTTCCTTGCCTTCCTTTATATAAAATTCATATTCTTGGGACAAATGCCAAAGGATCTACTGGAAGATACCTCGCTCAAGGATTTTTTCAAAACAAAAAGACTTTTCTTCATTTTACATCTCCGCATCTCTTTAATTTTAGAGAAAGGTTTTATAAAAATGGTTCAATTATTCTTCAAGAAGAGTTAGAAAATGCTCACCAGTTTCTACAGCAGTTTTTATTTATAAATGATTCTAGTTATTTTGAATACGCTACATTTCTTGCATTTGTTTTGAGCTCTGATGTTGATTATTTGATTATGGAAGCAGGTCTTGGAGGAGAGTTTGACTCAACTTCTTGCATTGATTATGAAATGAGTATTTTTACTCCGATCAGTCTAGATCATCAAGAATTTTTGGGGAACAGCATTCAAGAGATTGCTACAACAAAATTAAGAGCAATGAGTGGCGATACTTTTTTGGCAAACCAAACCAAAAAAGAAGTGATTGAGATTGCCAAAAAAGAAGCTCGAAGAAAAAATATTAATTTGCAAATTCTTCAATCAAACTCCAACTCAAAGAAAAATGAATCTGATTTTTTACAAGATAATTTATTCACTGCTCAGGAAATTTTAAAATTTTTAAATCTCCAACCTTTGCAAACAAATCAACTTGATCAACTAAGAGGAAGATTTGAAAAAATAACAGAAAATATCACGATTGATGTAGGGCACAATATTGATGCAGCAAAAGCAGTTAAAAAAAACTTAGGTTCTAAAAAAGTGATACTTATTTATAATTCTTACAAAGATAAAGATATTTTTGAAATATTAAAAACTCTTCAACAAAATATCATTAAGGTTCTTATTTTTCCTGTCTTAAATTCTAGGATTATAGAAAAAGAAAAGCTCTGTAAGATTTTAATATCGCTTCAAATACCTTATGAGGATTTCAGTTGTATCCAAAAAAATGAGGAATACCTTGTCTTTGGATCTTTTTCTTTGGTTCAAGCCTTTTTAGAATACGAGAGTCGTTGTGCAAAATAAATTACTTATTACTATTGTTGATGAAAAAGGCTCTAAACAATTCCACGCACATAAACATATAAAAAAAATTATTTTTTGGGGTATTATCATTCTTATTAGCATCGTTATTGCTTTATTTTTGATTATGAAACTTTTAATGAATACAATCAGTGAAATTGCTCTTGATCAAAATATTGTTATCTCAGAATATCGCTATCTCTATCAGCAAAATGAAAACCTTAAAAATAAAATCCAACAAAAAAACAATGAGCTCAATATGATTTATCAAAAAATTAATGATTTAGAAAATATTATTGGCACACAAAAAAACAATCAAAAAAACTATAAAAAACCTGATTATTCAGAATTGCTAACAAATTTAGATCATGCGCATAAAGATTTAATCTTAACTCTCATTCCAAATGGCAGCCCTGTGCAATATGAAACAAGCTATAAAAATGCTTCCCTGCAAAAAAATCCAAAACAAAAATTAGGTTTAGAATTTTCTTCTAAGGAAGAAATGCCTGTATATGCAACTTCTGATGGGGTTATTGATCGCATAGACAAAAATCGTAAAAAAAGTTATGGAAGTCTTGTTAAAATGACTCACTCTTTTGGTTTTAGCACTATTTATGCTCATCTGAAAAAAATCTCTGTATTCCCTGGTGATTTCATTAGAAAAGGGGATCTTATCGGATACGCAGATTTTAGCACTCTAAGAAACACATACATTCTCTATTATGAAGTTTTGTTTTTAAATAAAACTTTAGATACAAAGACTTATACAGAATGGAACCTTGATAATTTTAATCAAATTTTCGAAGATGAAAATATGGACTGGGGAGATTTGCTTTATACCATTAAAGACATTTTAAAATTACGCAGCTATGGGACAAAAGATAATGAAAAATAAAAGACTTGTGATTATGATAACAGATCAACACTCAAGTCGATATTTCAATGTGAGTATGCTTTTTAAACAAATTAGTCTTTATTTTCTTACTGGTATTCTTGCTTTGATTACTTTTATTGTTTTGTCTATTTTTGTAGCCCAAAGTCAAATCAGGGAAATTGCAGCAAAAAAAGAATTACTCACACAAGAATTTAAAAAAACTCAAATGACAAACAATTTGCTCAATACTCAAATTTTAGCAAGAATTGATGAAATGAATACCATCGGCGATCGCATTGAAGGGCTAGAAGACATAATAGGTGTCAATAAAGATGGAGAAGAAGTCTCAAATAATGATCTCATTAGTCGCATTGATACTTCAACCATTACAGGAGCTCAGAAAGCTTTTATTATGAAATTTATCCCTAATGGCAACCCTCTTGAAAGATATTTTAGAGTTTCAGCGGCTTTTGGAAATCGTATGCATCCAATTTTACATATTCTTCATCGTCATACTGGAATTGATCTAGCCACACTTCCAAATACTCCTGTGTATGCTACAGCTGATGGAGTGGTAGATTATTCAGCAATGGGTTGGAATGGAGGTTATGGAAATTTGGTTAAAATTGCCCATTCATTTGGATTTAAAACCTATTATGCTCATCTTAATTCTGTAAGTGTTCGCACAGGACAATTTATAAAAAAAGGGCAAATCATTGGCTATAGCGGAAATACAGGAGTTTCCACTGGCCCTCATCTTCATTATGAAGTTAGATTCTTAAATAATCCTATTAACCCCTATGGTTTTATCCAATGGAATATGAAAAACTTTGATATCATTTTTAAAAAAGAAAGGACAATTAAATGGCAATCTTTACTCACGCTAATCAACAACTTGATGCTCCAACAAAAGGGGGACCAGCCACTATCGTTGCTCAAGGAACCACTATAAAAGGAGAAATACAAACTGGTTGTCATCTTCATATTGATGGTGAGTTTGAAGGGACAATTTGTTCAAAAAACACGGTAATGATTGGTAAAAGTGGTCATATCAAAGGCAATGTTTATGCACAAAAATTTGTTGTAAGTGGAAAATTTGAAGGCGATGTAGAAGCAGATATTGTAGAGATTTTACCACTTGGAACCATTAATGGAAGAGTTATTACACCAGAATTTGTGATTGAGCGTAAGGGAATCTTTATTGGTGAATCAAAAATTGTTAAAAAAGATCAAAAGGAAGAAAACAAGAAGTGATTCAATCTAATCTTTTTCATTATTTATCACAAAACCAAAATTCCCGTATTTTGCTTGTTGCTGATGATAAAGAAGCCCTAGAAGCATATCAGGTTGCGCAGTTTCTTTTTGAAGAAAATAAAAATAATCAAATCCCTTTAATTGCACCTGATTTTAGAGCAAAAAAAGGGGATGATCTAAGAAGCTTTTATGAAGAATTTATCAAGCTGCTATCAGTTTTGCGTATTTTTTATAGTAATGACAAAACTCTTCTTATTGCCCCTTTTTCAAGCCTTTTGTATCCAATGCCAAAAAAAGAATTGCTAGATGGGATAACCATTTTACGCTCTGATCCTATTGATTTGGACTCACTTAAAGAACAATTGATTTTTTTTGGCTATGAGGTTGTTGATGTTGTAGAGATGCCTGGAGAAGTTAGCTTTCGAGGCGATATACTTGATATAGGTATTTTTGAAAACAATGATAATGCTTTTTATCGTTTTAGTTTTTTTGATATTGAATGTGAAAGCATTAGAAAATTTGACCCTCAAACACAAAAAAGTGATCCAAGTGAATTGGATTCTATTTTTATTCCACCAGCACTTTTTCATCTTAAATCAGAGGAATATCAAAAAATCCAAGAACAAATTCAAGAGTGTGATTTTGAGAGTTTTTCAAAAGATATTTTTTCTTTAGGCTTTTGGTTTTTGGAGAACTTAGCACAGAATGTTTTAGAAATTTTTCCAACAGCCATAAGCCCTCAAGCATTAGAAGAGATACAAAGTTATTTTGAAGAACAAAACCATTATGCATACACACAAAAATTCTTTTCTCAATTGCCTGTTATTGTTGAAAATGCTAATTATCAAGATTTAAAAGTAGAGACAAAGAATTTAGAATATCTCCTTGAACTCAATTCTCGAAAAAAAATTTTAATTCTTGTTCCCACTGAGCTTATTAGAGATGAATTTTTACAAAAAGGTATCCAAGCAAAAATTTCAAATTTAGTCATTAATATCACTACTCCAGATACTCTCATACTCTCTTTAAACTCTTATCCTAAAACAAAACGAAAAATAAAACCAAAAATTGCAATCAATGAATTAAATGTAGGCGAATATATTGTCCATAGCAATTATGGAATTGGTATTTTTCGTGGAATTAAGCAAGTTAAAGCATTAGGCTGTTTGAGAGATTTTATAGAGATCTCTTATCAGGGCAATGACACCTTATTGCTTCCTGTTGAAAATCTCAATTTAATTGATCGATATATTGCTTCATCATCTGGCGTTCCTATGGTTGATAAGCTTGGTAAAGGAAATTTTATTAAGCTAAAAGAAAAAGTAAAAGAGAAACTGCTTGAAATTGCGAGTTCTATCATTAGTTTAGCTGCTAAACGCAGTTTAATTGAAGGAAAAAAAATAGATACCAATATTCCAGAGATCACATTATTTCAAAAAGAATGTGGCTTTAAACTCACACCAGATCAAGAAAAAAGCATTCAAGAGATGTTTGATGATCTTAGTAGCGGAAGAGTAATGGATAGACTTTTGAGCGGAGATGTGGGTTTTGGAAAAACAGAGGTAGCGCTCAATGGGATTTTTGCTGTTTGTAAAAATGGCTATCAAGCTCTTATGGTAGTTCCGACAACTCTTCTTGCAATGCAACATTTTAAAACCCTAAAAAGTCGTCTTCATAATCTTAATATTGTCAGATTAGATCGCTTTTGCAAAACATCAGAAAAGTCAAAAATTTTAACCGAAGTTAAAGAAGGAAAAATTGATGTAGTTATTGGAACTCATAGTGTTCTTGGACTTGAATTTAAAAATCTAGGCTTAATTATCATTGACGAAGAACACAAATTTGGTGTAAAACAAAAAGAAGAAATTAAATCATTGAGTCAAGATGTTCATTTGCTCTCAATGTCTGCTACTCCTATACCGAGAACTCTTAATATGGCACTATCGCAAATCAAAGGTATGAGCACTCTTTTAACACCCCCACAAGAAAGACAAGGAAGCAAGACTTTTATAAAAGAAAAGAGCGATTCTCTTGTTAAAGAGGCTATTTTAAGAGAATTACGCCGTAATGGGCAAGTTTTTTATATTCACAATAATATTTCTCAAATCCCCTTCATTAAAGATGAACTATTAACACTATTGCCACAACTCAATGTGGCGGTTTTACACTCAAAGATTGACACAAAAGAAACTGAAAAAATCATGCTTGATTTTGTAGAAAAAAAATATCAACTACTGCTTTGCACCTCAATTGTAGAATCTGGAATTCATCTACCAAATGCCAATACCATTATCGTTGATGGAGCAGATCATTTTGGCTTGGCAGATTTGCACCAACTCAGAGGAAGAGTAGGGCGAGGAGAAAAAGAGGGATATTGTTATTTTTTAATCAACTCTCAAGAAGATATTACTCCGGAGGCCAAAAAACGACTTCTTGCACTTGAAAAAAATTCATTTTTAGGAAGTGGGGCAATGATTGCCTATCAAGATTTGGAAATCCGTGGAGGAGGAAATTTACTTGGGCAGGCACAAAGTGGACACATTAAAAATATAGGCTATAGTCTATATTTAAAAATGCTTGAAGATGCGATTTACCAACTAAGTGGTCACGAAAAACTACAAAATCAAAATGTTGAGCTAAAACTCCAAGTTTCTGCCTTTCTAAGCCCAGATCTTATCTCAAGCGATACTTTAAGATTAGAGCTTTATCGTAGATTGTCTTTATGTAAAAACATTCAAGAAGTTTATGAAATTGAAGAAGAAATTCAAGATCGCTTTGGAGCAATTGATGAAAATACGAGAAGATTTTTATCGCTCATTCTTATAAAAATTTTAGCCTCAGAGCTTGAAATAGTTGAAATATCTAGCTTTAAGACAAATGTTTGTTTTGTATCAAAAGATAGAGAAAAAGAGTTTTTAGAAACTCAAGAAGAAGAGATGCTCACCAAAATTTTAGAGTTTTTAAGAAAAAAAATGGCACACAATCAGCCTAAAATCGGTGAGAGAAGTAAATTGACATAAAGCTTCTGTCATCCCAGCGAGATTTTTTTAGGTAGGTATGATAAATTTTATACCCAGCTTGTGTTTTGACTTCATATAGACTTAAATTTACTCCTAAGGAAGTCTGCTTAGTGAAAGCATAGCTCGTATTGATGGAAAAATTTTCCTCAAAAGTTCGTTGTGATGTTGTAATGCGATTAAAAAACTTTAAATCAAGGTTTTTAAACTTCTTTCCTCCACAGATAATAAAACTGAAAGAATTTGCATCAAAAAGAGCATTATTAGCTGTGCCTCTATCATAAACCGTGTTATCACTCAAATCAATACCAATAGGATTGCCATATCTTCCTATAAAAACATTAGGATTGCCAATATTTCCATAAAGTTGCACACCAAAATGATAGGATTTAAAACTAAAAATTTGCTTTATCCCAAGGCTAATACCTCCCCAGCCTGATCGCCTTCCGCTATAACCTTGCAAATATGGATTTTTACTGCTTATGCTACCAAAAACAGGTTCAAATCCAATATCATAACTTGTAACAATATCTCGTGCGGTTTTGCGATGAGCTACTACAAGAGCTATAAAATCTGTTGCACTATTGACATCTGAAAATTGATGATCAAATTTAATACGCAAACCAGGTGCAAAATATCGATTAGCTTGAAACTGAAAAAATGTATTAATCAATAAGTGTTGTGGATTGTATTTAAAACCTAGAACAACTGCTGGCACATAGTTAGGAATAACCCCCGTAGAAGTAGAAATAGAACTCATTGTTTTAAAATCTTTTAACCATTTTCCACCATAAGATGCTTTTTTTCCGCTTGCAACAAAATAAACTTTATAGACAGATTTTTTATAAATCATCTGTATTGCACTTTGGTAACCAGTAAGCCAATCCACTTCTCTAAGAACAAACCTACCTATTTTAAATTGAAAAGAATCACCTTCATATCCCAAGTAAAGATTTTTAATCATATAATTTTGCGTATTGTTAGCTGTGGCTTTTTGAGTACCTAAGAATCCTTGAGAATAGCCTAAATATTTGTAGCTCAAATTTCCATTATTTTTAGTAGAATCATAAACCACTCCACCAATTGCAATTCCTATCCCTAAACTTAAGTGGTTTTGAAAAATTTTATCATAACTTGCTGACCCATAGAAGACAGAAAAAGAGTCGGTAGGATAGGCACCTTGTTCTTCGTTAATAGACTGCTGATTAAATCCAATTTTTGTATAACTAACTACCTCTGCACTAAAATCACTCCCATAAAAAATACAGGCAAAAACAATAAGGATAAAAATACTAATTTTAGTTATTTGTTGAGTCATAATCCTAATCCTTGTTTAACAAATAGTTGAATTTCTTTTTGTAACTCTAAGATATGATTAATCTCACAGATACCACCACATTGACCTTCAAATTTTTCCATTGCTCGAAAAACCCCATCAGCAATTTGACCAAACAAGATTTTTTTATTCAAAAATGCTTCCACAAGAACTTCGTTCGCACTATGAAGCACAATACCAAGTTGAGGAGAGTTTAAAAGCTTATCTTTTAAGCTCCAAAGTGGATAACGCTTAGGATTGATTTCTTCAAAAATTAAAGGCTTCATTTTGGTCAAATCAATCTTTTGAATCAGAGATTTATCCCTTGCTTTTTTGGGATCAATCGCATAGGCAATAGGCAATCGCATATCTGGATTTGAAATGTGAGCTGTCGTGCTTCCATCTTCAAAGCTTACAAAAGCGTGAATACTTGAAGTTGATTCAATCACTGCTTCTAAAGCAATATCTCCAAATAACCATCGAGCCTCTAGAATTTCAAATAACTTATTAACCATACTTGCAGAATCAATAGTAATTTTTTTACCCATTTTCCAATTGGGATGCTTAAGCGCATCTTCAGGCTTTTTATATGGAATCTCTTTAAGAGGAGTGTTTCTAAAAGCACCGCCACTAGCAGTTATGGTCATACTAGAAATTTTTTTTCTTTCATCTAATAAATACCATAGTCCAAAATGTTCACTATCTACTGGTCGAATGGAGTAGTTTTGAAGCAACCAGCCCGCCAAAACAAGACTTTCTTTATTGGCCAATGCAAGATCTTTCTCATATTCTAAAGCATAAAAACTAGGCATTAAGCCAGCTGAACCAACAATTGCATTAAGCACGAGTTTAGACTCTGAAGCCCTGATTGCTTCTTTTATTCCCTCATCTCCGACCAATACTCTTGTATGAGGAGCTCTAATGGCGTGTAAATCCCTTTTATCTTGAATAACAACAATTTTAGGAGAAAATTCTAAAATTTGTTGATTTAAAAGGTTGATATTCCTTCCGGCTACTAAAACCTCAATATCTATTTGAAATTCTTTTGCAATTTTAAGAGCGTTAACCCCGATGGATCCAGTGCTACCTAAAAGAACCATAAGTATTTACCCAGTTTAAAAAATCAAGAAAGCAGAAGGATCTTCTTTAGAGAAAAATTGAAGTAAAAAAGCCAACGCGATTGCTCCAAATAAAATTGCATCAAACCTATCAAGCACTCCGCCATGACCAGGTAAAATGCTACCGCTATCTTTGATATCTATTCTCCTTTTTAAAAAACTTTCAAACAAATCGCCTAATACTCCACTTAATGCAACAACAAAACTAACAAAAATTGCTTTTAAAAAGTGCAGAGATAACATTCCAATTCCAAGCAAACTTCCTATACAAATCGCAGTGGCTACACCAACAATAACTCCTTCAATCGTCTTTTTGGGAGAAGTGGGGCTTAAGGGGGTTTTTCCAAGAACTTTTCCGCCAAAATATGCCATTGTATCGCAAATTGCAATGACAATAATCAAAAAAATCACAGACCTTAAACCAAAATTTTTATAAAGACTCAAAAGAGCTAAAAATGGAATTGTAGGGTAGATAAAAACATAGATATATTGTGGTTTAAAGGATTTTTTATAAGCCAAAAATCCAGAAAGAAGCATTAAGAAAAAAATACCCAATTCTATAGGATTTTGGACAAAAAATGAAAAAATCCACAAGATAGCGGGAAAAACAAACTTTTTATAACTTTTTTGGCACTCAAATAAACCAAGTGCTTCATTAAAACCAAGAAGAAAAAAAATACCTAAAACCAGCCAAGTTAAAAAAACAGAATCAATCCAAACAACCACAAACAAAAGAATAAGCAGAGCAATCGCAGTGAAATAGCGTTTTTTTTCAGAAAAAAAAGCGTCTTTTAATGCCATAAAACCCCTTTATTTAAAGTTTTTTATTAGATTATAGTTAAAAATCTTTAATTTAATCTTATAATTCCAAGGATAAAATTACTTTGGGTACAAAACGTTAATGAAACATTGTTTAGATCATTTTGATATTTTGGTTATAGGTGGCGGACATGCAGGCATTGAGGCCAGTATTATAGCGGCCAAAATGGGAATGCGCGTCCATTTGCTAACCTTATTGGTTGAAAATATTGGACTTGCAAGCTGTAATCCAGCAATAGGGGGTCTAGGAAAAGGGCATTTAGTTAAAGAGATTGATGCTTTAGGTGGGGTTATGGGTATCATTACGGATCATACAGGAATACAATATCGCACTCTCAATGCTTCTAAGGGGCCAGCCGTAAGAGGAACACGCGCACAAATCGATATGGATGCTTATCGTATTTTTGCACGCAATCTTGTTTTAAATACACCAAACCTTAGCGTCTCTCAAGAGATGGCTGAAACGCTTATTGCAGAAAAAAGACAGATAAAAGATACATTCAAACAAAAAATCATAGGAGTTAAAACAAATATCGGAAAAACCTATTATGCTAAAAAAATTATTATCACCACAGGAACTTTTTTAAGGGGGTTAGTGCATATTGGAGAGAGCAAAACACAAAATGGTCGTTTTGGAGAAAATTCTTCTTTATCTTTAAGTCAGAGTTTAAAAGATTTAGGATTTAAGCTTGGAAGACTTAAAACAGGAACCTGTCCTAGAATAGATGCAAGGAGTATTGATTTTGAGGGTTTAGAAATTCATCAAGGCGATAAAGCCCCCCCATTTTTTTCCTATCATACTCAAAATTTTAATCCAAAACAACTTCCTTGCTTTATGACCTATACCAATGAAAAAACACACCAAATCATCAGAGATAATTTTGATCGGGCACCTTTATTCACGGGACAAATTGAAGGGGTAGGTCCTAGATATTGCCCAAGTATTGAAGATAAAATAAATCGTTTTGCTGACAAAGAGCGTCATCAACTCTTTTTAGAGCCACAAACAAAAGATGCTACAGAATACTATGTCAATGGACTCTCTACCTCTCTGCCTTATGATATACAAGAACAACTCATTCGCACAATCAAAGGATTAGAAAGAGCTAATATTACACGATATGGATATGCCATAGAATACGATTACATTAATCCCACAGCTTTGTATCACACTTTAGAAACTCGTCTTGTTTCAGGACTTTATTTTGCTGGACAAATCAATGGAACAACAGGATATGAAGAAGCTGCCGCTCAAGGGATTATGGCAGGAATCAATGCGGTATTGGCCATTCGATCACAAGAAGGAAATGCGATTGTTTTAAACCAAAAGCCATTAGATTCTTTTGTGTTAAGAAGAGATGAGGGATATATTGGAGTGATGATAGATGATTTGGTTACCAAAGGCACTAATGAACCCTATAGAGTTTTTACTTCTCGTGCAGAATATCGACTCTTGCTAAGAGAAGACAATGCTTTGTTTCGCTTAGGAAAATATGCATATGCTCTTGGATTAATGTCAGAGCAAGATTTTCAAAAACTTCAGAGCGATCAAACTCAAATCAATCAAGCGATTGATTTCTTAAAACAAAGATCAATCACACCATCAAAAGATTTTTTAGATTTTCTTCAATCAATCGATGAAGAAGCAATTAGTGATAAAATGAAAGCTTTATTGTTGGTTGCAAGAGAAAGTTTTGAGTTACATAAATTTAATTTTCTTGATCAAGTTTTTAGCACAGAACACACTTTAAGCTCTCAAAAAAAGAATGAGTCAAATTCTCTAGATTTTAAAATGGCTGATTTTTATTTTAAAGATCTCAGTCAGAGAGCAAGAGAGCAAATTAAAATTTTATGCAAATATGATGCTTATATTCAAAAACAAAAAGAAGCAATTGATGGAATGGAAGAAATGCTAAAGGTTGAAATTCCAGAGGATTTTGTATTTGATGGAATTGCAGGACTGAGTTTAGAAGTGATAGAAAAACTAAAGAATTTTGCCCCCAAAACACTTTTTGATGCTTCAAGGATTAGTGGTATTACGCCTGCTGGAATCGATGTATTGCACCTTTATATACATCTTCATCATAAAAAATCATCAAAGGTAAAAAAATAATGTCAAAAAATGAAATAGAAATTCTTAAAAAATTAATTTCTTATCCCAGTATAACACCAAAAGAATGTGGAATTTATGAGTATATAAAGTCAATTTTAAAAGGTTTTAAATTCATAGAGTTTCATCAAAATGATGTCAAAAACATTTTCTTTTATCGTCTTGAGAATTTTTCTGAGCAAGAATGCACACTAGGAAAAGTAGAAGACTTATCAGGTTTTAGACATCTTTCTCATCTATGTTTTGCAGGACATATTGATGTTGTTCCACCTGGAGATGGCTGGAGAAGCGATCCTTTTGATGCATATGAAGAAAATGATCTCATCTATGGTCGTGGCGCACAAGATATGAAAGCGGGTGTTGCAAGTTTTATAGCAGCACTTCAAAGCTCTACCCATTTTAATCAAAAAAAACCAAAAGCTATTTCTTTGCTTCTTACTTCCGATGAAGAAGGTGATGGATTTTTTGGAACTAAATATGTATTAGAAAAACTTCAAGAGTATCAGGCTATTCCAAATTATGTCATTGTTGCAGAACCCACTTGTATCAATGATTTTGGAGATACGATAAAGGTTGGACGCAGAGGTTCTATCAATGGGGTTATAAAAATTTTTGGAAAACAGGGACATGTAGCTTACCCTGAAAAATGTATCAATCCAATTGAGCTTTTAGGAGGCAGACTAAGCAAATTAGCAGGCATTGATCTTGATGATGGCAATGAACTTTTTTCTCCTTCAAAGCTTGTTTTGACTGATATCAGATCGGGTATGGAGGTTGTAAATGTAACTCCAAATGACCTAAAGATTATGTTTAATATTAGAAACAATCCTCTCACTTCAAAAGAAAAAGTAGAGCTCTATATCTCTGAGGTCCTTGAAGGATTAAATTTTTCCTTAGAATTAAAACAAAACTCTGAAGCATTTATCAGCAAAAAAGATGGTTTATTGGTAAATATTCTTAAGCAAAATATTCAAAAACTAACACAGATAACTCCAACACTGAGCACAAGCGGAGGAACAAGTGATGCAAGATTTTTTGCCAAATATGGAAGTGAAGTTTTGGAATTTGGGGTTAAAAATGATACAATCCACAGCATTGATGAGCGTGTGAGTATCGCTGAGGTTAAACAATTAACAAGAATTTTTACTGCAGTTATTGAAGATTTTTACGAACAAAAGGAGTGTGAATGAAGCAGGTTATCATAATCAAAGATGATAAAGTTGGACAAGGAGAACTTGGAGAAACTATGATGAATGGGATATTGCAAACTATCTTGGCTTGCAGTCAAAATCAAAAAGAACTTTTACCAAAGAGTGTAGTTTTGCTTAATCGTGGAGTTCTTTTGGCGACTAAAAATTCTCTGATTCAAAACCAAAAAATTGTTCAAACTCTTAAAGCCTTACAAGATCTTGGAGTAGAAATCTTATCTTGTCAAACTTGTTTGAGCTATTTTAGTCTCGAAGATAATGTTTTGGTTGGAAGAGTTGCCACAGCAATGGAAATTGTTCCTTTATTATTAAGTCAAGAAAGCTTAAGCTTATGAACAAAGAAATTAAACTCACTCATTTTGTCAATTGTGCGGGTTGAGCAGCAAAGACGGGTCCGGGAGATCTTTCACATATTTTTTCTGCGATTAAAAATCCATCAAACAAAAATTTAATTATTGGATTTGATACACACGAGGATTGTGGAGTTTATCTGCTAGATGATGGTAATTATTTAATTCAATCAGTTGATTTCATTACTCCTGTTGTTGATGATCCTTATAGTTATGGTCAAATTGCAGCTGCAAATTCCTTAAGCGATATCTTTGCAATGGGTTCAGAAGCAAAAACGGCTCTCAATATCCTTATGTGGGATCAAGAACACATTCATCCTGAAATTCTTCAAGAAATCCTCCAAGGCGGAATAGATAAAATCACAGAATCAGGAGCTGTTCTTCTCGGAGGGCATACAGTCAATGACAAAGAGCAAAAATATGGTTTGAGTGTAAGCGGTATCTCTAATAAGATTTGGAGAAATAACGGCGCAAAAGTTGGAGATGTCCTCCTTCTTGTTAAGCCAATTGGTAGTGGCATTATCACCACAGCTTTAAAAAATGAAAAACTTACTTACAATAAAGCAAAAGAATGTATTGACTCAATGAAGCAACTCAATCTTCAAGCAATGAGAGTAGGGAGAAGATTTGATATTCATGCTTGTACAGATATTACGGGTTTTGGGCTTATTGGACACTTGATTGAAATGTGTTCTACAGATATGAGCATAGAACTCTACTGCTCTCAGGTGCCAATTTTTTCTCAAGTATCTTCTCTTTTAAATGAGGGGGTTTTATCTGGTGGTAGTAAATCAAACCAAAAGTATTTTTCAGATTTTGTCGATGATAGATCTATAAAAAATAAGGAGATTTTTTATGATGCACAAACTTCAGGTGGAATTGTTTTTGCTTTAAAAGAATCAGAAGCTAATAGTCTGCTAAAACAATTGCAAGACTGCGGTTATGAAAAGGCGAGTATTATTGGCGTCTTTAAAACAAAAAATGAAGAAAAAAGGATTTTTCTAAAATGAAAACATTTAAGATAATAGCTCTTTTGGTTTTATCCTTATTTTTTGCAGGTTGTGGTAACAATCTTCAAATGGGATTTTATTCTGTTTTGCAAAGAGATTATCGTTTTAATATCAATGCTCCAATTGTACTTGCACACGATGTAAATGATTTGCTTTCTGCCTATTATGCAGATTTAGTTATTTATGAACTTCAAAAAAGAGGATTCACCAGTATTTACAAACAAAGTGAACTTAATTTTAAGCGTGCAAGAAATGTAATTTTTATGAGGCTTTACAAAGATGTTCAATCCTATCCATCTATTAGCTATAACTATAGTGTTATTAACGATGGTATCGTATCATCTTGCTATTTTTATGGTGAGAGATTTTATTGCGATAATTCTCCACAAAAAACTTTTAATCTTACAGACTTCACTCAAAAAATGGATTATTCTCTAACTTATCACCTTACTCTTGATTGGTATGATACTCACACACGACAGCGTATCTTATATGTAGATGGTCGCGTATTTGGTAAAACTTGTGGTTATAACTATATCTTTAGAGATTTGATTTATCATACGATTAATCGTATAGATTTTACGCGTGAAGAACAATACACCTATACTTCTCCTCTACCTCGATCTTGGGTATGCAATCAATGATCATCAGAAGAAGTTTTAATTTTTGTGCAGCTCATATTGTAAGAAATTGCACTTCTGGTCGTTGTTCAAAAAATTTGCACGGACACAATTATTTAGTTGAAATCTTTGTGAGTGCAAATCATCTGGATTCAGCAGGAATGATCTTAGATTTTGGTATTTTTAAAAATCAAATCGCTGATTTTATAGATGGTTTTGATCACGCACATCATCTGTGGAATCTCGAAGATCAAAAGATAATAGACTTTGCCACTCATATTTCTGAGAGATATGTGATCCTTTCTCACAATCCTAGTGCTGAAAGTTATGCTCTGCTTTTTTTATTTTTTATCACTAAATTTTTACAAGCAATGCACTTAGGAAATAATGAAGGAGAATTGGTTTTGGAGTCCGTGCGTATTCACGAAACAGATCACGGGTATGCAGAAGCTTTTAGGCAAGATCTTGAAAATCAGCTCTTAATGAAAAATATTAGTCTTGATTCTATTTATTTTTCCTCAATGATTCAAAAAGAATGGAAAGATCCTCAAATGCTTGAAAAACTCAAATCCTATCATCAAAATCCAACCACGATAAAACCTTTTATCTATCAAACTCCTCCACACCAAGTTAAACTCTAAAATGCTTTGGATTTCTGAAATTTTTTATAGCATTCAAGGAGAAGGAAAATTTATTGGCACTCCTAGTGTTTTTCTTAGAGTAGGGGGGTGTAATTTTCAATGTCAAGGCTTTGGAGTTAAGGCCACTAAATCAGGAATGAATTTTCTAGGCTGTGATAGCATTTATGCTGCAAATCAGGCTTTTAAAAGCGAGTGGAAACCCTATGAAGATAGCCAAAAGCTCATTTCTGAAATTCAAGCTCTTCAAGTAGATTCAAAATTTGATCTTATTCTTACAGGCGGAGAACCTAGTTTATACTTTAAAAACCAAACACTTTTAGAAACAATCTATTATTTTTTATCTCATCACCATCGTGTCTGTGTGGAAAGCAATGGGAGCATTTTATTTGATTTTAACTCAATTCTATCTCAACTCTACTTTACTCTTAGCATCAAGCTAAGCAATGCAAAACAAAAAAAATCCATTTCAATTCCTGCGATTCAAAATATTTTAAATCACGCCAGAGATGTTAGTTTCAAATTTGTTCTCAATGCAGAAATGTGTAAAAATGAGAATGCGCAAAAAGAAATTCATTCTATTCTTTCTCAAATTTCTGGAAGTTATGAAGTTTATATAATGCCACAGGGAACAACCCCTCAAGAACTTGATCAAAATATTCAAGAAATTCTCCCCCTTTGTTTAAAATATGGCTACAATCTTTCAGATAGGCTCCATATTCGGATATGGGGAGATAAAAAAGGAGTTTAAACTCTCAGCAACTCTCCAATCAATCGCACTTTCTAATATTACTTTTTTTTGGAATTGTAAAAAAAGAAAGAGTTTGGTTTTTTTGTATGACAACTCTTTTTTCTTGACATAACTTTTGGATACAATCTAGCGTTGTTTGGTCAAACATTTTTTTGGATTCTTCCATCTCAACAGGTCGATGTTTAAGAAGCTCTAAAATTTCATTTTCACTAAGACATTGCAATATCATGGGCGATGTTTGTCGTGTTGGAATTGTTGTTGGGATAGAAAGCTTGCAATCAAACATTGCTTTAATCTCCAAAAGCTTCTCTTCAGAAATTGGTTCTCTGTGGTAAGCTGGCGGACGATCAATTGTGTTTAAATCAATACGAGATAAATGAGGGAATAGAGCAAAATACTCAATCAGTGCTTGAATATTTGCTTTTGTATCATTTACTCCCTTAACAAAGAGTATTTCTCCAACTAATTGTCCTTTAAATTTAGAACTAAAATCAAGAATTCCTTTTTTAATTTTTTCTAGAGAATAAGAAATATGGGGACGATCAACTCTCAAAAAACTTTTTTCTTCGGCACTATCAAGACTAAACTTTACAATATCAAAGAGCAAGAGCGCTTTTTGAATCTCCAAATCTCCAAAACGAGAACCATTACTGAGAATAAGCGTTTTTATTGTCTTGGGCAAAAAGAGTTTGATTTTACTGATCAACTCATATAAATATGGATATAAAGTTGGCTCACCATTTGCAGTGATAGTTAAAACATCTATATCTGCCCTTAAATGCAATAAAAGTTTTTCTAAAATCTCATCAACCGAAAGAATTTCTTGCATACGATTCTGAGGTTTCTGACCCTCAAGCTCACAATAAAGACAATCAAAATTACACTGCTTTTTCTTCGGAGACAAATCAACCCCGAGAGATTTTCCAAACCTACGAGAAAAAATAGGCCCAAAGATTATATCTTGCACTAATTACTGCCTTTCTTGATGATGTTTACACTTAATGCACTCATAAATCTCTTTTCCTCTTAGGGTTCTTTCATTCATAATATAATCACATTTTTCACATCGTTTTGATGTTGGCTTATGCTTTGAAATAAAATTGCATTTTGGATAGTTTGAGCAACCATAAAACGCTCCCCTAAAGCTTTGTCTTAATAAAATATTCCCATCACATTCTGGACACTTAACTCCTTCTAGTATGGTTGGCTGTTTTGCTTTAAGTGGCTTTGTATTTTTGCATTCTGGATATCCAGAACACGCTAAAAATGCTCCATTCTTGCCTGTTTTTTGAATCATAAATCTTCCGCATTTCTCGCATTTTTCATCACTAACTTTTTCTTCTTTTTTCTCTTGTGGTTTAATGTATTTACAATTAGGATATCCAGAACAAGCAATAAATTCTCCATATCGACTCATTCTTTTAATCAATTCACTACCACATTGAGGACAAAATTCGCCTGTAGAAATCACAACTTTTTGAGAAGCAATAGAGTTTTTTCCATCAATAATCTTCTTTTCGAAAGGTTCATAAAATTCCCACAAAAGAGTTTGCCAATCAAGCTGAGATTCTGCGATTTCATCGAGCCTATTTTCAAGCAAAGCACTAAAATCAGAATCGACAATTTCATTAAAATACCCCTCTAGCATCTCTATAACTTTAAAAGCATTATCTTGAGGAAATAATTGCTTTTTTTCTATCACAATATATTCCCTACTTGCCAAAAGGCTCACAGTCGGTGCGTAGGTGCTAGGACGACCAATACCCAAACTCTCGAGAGTCTTAATCAATGAAGCTTCTGTATATCTCGCTGGAGGCTGTGTTGTATGCTTGATTACTTCGATATCTTTAGGCTGAATTAAATCATTCTCTCTAAAATCTGGAAGTAATTTATCTTTATCTTCACTCCCCAACACGCGGTAAAAACCATCAAAAATCATCTTCCTGCCTACTGCTCTAAAATCTCCATATTTTCCCTTAAACAAAATACTTTGACTTTCTAAAATTGCATCTTCCATTTGTGAGGCTAAAAAACGATTATATATCAGCGTATAAAGCTTGAGTTCATCAGGCTTCAAAAAAGCCTTAGCAATTTCGGGAGTAAAATCCATATTTGTAGGACGAATTGCTTCGTGAGCTTCTTGAGCACTCTTATTTTTTGTCTTATATATCTTTGATTGGCGTGGAAGATATTTTTCCCCAAAATCATCTTTAATTTTTTTACGAATTGCTTCGATAGCTTCTTGAGCGATATTTAAACTATCCGTTCTCATATAGGTAATAACCCCCATATGCCCTTGATTAGTCTCAACTCCCTCATAAAGACGCTGTGCAATACTCATCGTTCTGCTAGGAGAAAAATTAAGTAAGCTTGAAGCGCTTTGCTGTAGGGTAGATGTGATAAAAGGTGGTGGCGTAGGGGATTTTTTTGATTTTTTTTGCAGATCACCAATTGAGTAAGAGTCCTTTTTAAGCACCTCTTTCATTGATAATGCTTTTTCTTCATCTCTTATTTCTTGGTCTTTAATTTTCTTCCCTTCATAACTTATTAAAGATGCGTTAATGCCCATAAAATTACCCTCAAGAGTAAAGAAATCAAATGGAATAAATTTTTTTATCTCTCTTTCTCTATCGACGATAATTTTTAGAGCAGCGCTCTGAACACGGCCAGCAGAAAGACCTTTAAAAATTTTTGATGAAACAAGGGAGCTGAGCTTAAAACCCACTATTCTATCGAGTAACCTTCTTGCCTGTTGCGCATTTACTTTATTAATATCAATCACTCTTGGATTTTCTAGAGCATTTTTAATCGCAGTTTTTGTAATTTCGTGAAAAACTATTCTTGGAAAATCCAGAAAATTTTTCCCTAGAGCCTGTGTAATATGATAACCAATAGCTTCTCCCTCGCGATCCTCATCGGTTGCGATATAAATAACTTTTGCATCTTTGGCATATTTTTTTATCGTTTTGACAATATCTTGATGATCTTTACTGATTGTATATTCTGGTTCAAAACTCTTATCCTCAATCTTAATGCCAAACTTAAATTTAGGTAAATCGCGAATATGCCCCTTTGAAGCAATCACCTCGTAATCATTCCCCAAAAAATTTTTAATTGTCTTGGCCTTAGCAGGAGACTCTACAATAATTAAATTTTTCATCATTACCACTCTGTCCTTTATTAAACTGGGATCAAACATAGTATCAACTTGCAAATAAAGATATCTTTATCTTAAAACATCAATTTTACACAAGTCCTTATCTCTTCATTAAAGTTAGCGAGTGATTGTATCATATTTTCATAACAACTTATTTTGTGGAAAATTTCAAAATTGGAACACTTATTGCTTTTAGTTGCTCATATCAAAAAAAGCAAAGGATGCAAAATGAGTTTTAGGATAAATACAAACATAGCGGCACTGAATGCTCATACAATTGGCGTGCAGACAAACAGAAATATAGCAAACTCTTTAGAGAAGCTAAGTTCTGGTTTGAGAATCAATAAGGCAGCAGATGATGCTTCTGGTATGGCAATTGCAGATAGCTTAAGAAGCCAAAGCGAAAGTTTAGGTCAAGCGGTTAAAAATGCAAACGACGCGATTGGTCTTATTCAAATTGCCGATAAAGCGATGGATGAGCAATTAAAAATTCTTGATACGATCAAAACAAAAGCTATTCAAGCGGCTCAAGATGGTCAAACACAAGAAAGTAGGCAATCACTTCAAAGCGATATTCAAAGATTGATGGAAGAGTTAGATAATATTGCAAATACCACAAGCTTTAATGGTCAAAATATGCTCTCTGGTGCCTTCACAAACAGAGAATTTCAAATTGGCGCTTATTCAAACACAACCGTCAAAGCTTCAATCGGATCCACAAGCTCTGATAAAATAGGTCATATTAGAATGGAGACAGCTTCATTTGATGGTGTTGGTATGAAAGCTTCTAGTGCAGGTCAAAATCTTACAGATGTGGCTTTTAAATTTAAAGCCGTTGATGGTGTCAATAACTTTGAATTAGAAACTGTGAAAATCTCAACTTCTGCTGGAACTGGTATCGGTGCATTGAGCGAAGTTATTAATCGTTTTTCTGATAAATTAGGAGTAAGAGCAACTTATAATGTTATGGCAACAGGAAGTTCTCCTGTCGTATCTGGAACAGTCAGAGGATTAGTGATTAATGGTGTTAATATAGGAAGTATCAATGAAGTTAGAAAAAATGATGCTGATGGAAGATTGGTTAATGCAATCAACTCTGTCAAAGATCAAACTGGTGTTGAAGCTTCACTTGATATCACTGGTCGTCTTAATTTAAAATCTATTGACGGACGAGCTATTTCAATTCACGCAGATGGCAATTCTGGTCAAGTTTTTGGTGGCGGAAACTTTGCTGGGATTTCTGGTTATAATCACGCGATAGTAGGGCGTTTGACTCTCATCAGAACAGATGCAAGAGATATCATTGTTAGTGGGGTAAATTTCTCACATGTTGGTTTTCACTCTGCGCAAGGTATTGCTGAAACCACTGCTAACCTTAGACAAATCAAAGGTATTTTTAATGCAGATATTGCATCTGCTTCTGGAGCCAATGCAAATGTGGCACAGGCTGAACTCAATCGACAAGGAATTGGAGCTGGGGTAACTAGCCTTAAGGGAGCAATGGTTGTTATGGATATGGCGGATTCTGCAAGAACACAACTGGATAAAATTCGAGCGGATATCGGTTCTGTCCAAATTCAATTGATTTCAACAATCAACAATGTATCGGTTACTCAAGTCAATGTTAAGGCCGCTGAATCTCAAATTAGAGATGTAGACTTTGCTGCTGAATCTGCAAACTTTTCTAAAAACAATATTCTTGCTCAAAGTGGAAGCTTTGCTCTAGCACAAGCCAACGCTGTGCAACAAAATGTTTTAAGACTCTTACAGTAATATTCTAAAACTTAGGCAATCATTAAATCTGCACCTATTTTAGGTGCAGATTATTGCAAAAAAATCCCAAAAGCTTATATAATTCTATGAAATCATGATTTTTAAACACCAGTAGAACGCTAAACCCAAAACCAAATTAAGGATCTGCTCTATGGATATTTACTCTAAGAACCTTGAATCACTCAAGCAAAAAGACCCGCTTTTAGCCATTGCCTTAATGCAAGTAGAACCAAATAAAAATTTCGAAGTTTTTATGGATAGCGATCCTGCAAATTTTAATATCATCAGAAAATCAGATTCTACTCCACTTTTTACTCATAAACCACTTGAAGAAACACTCCAAAAAATTACAGATTTTATTCCCTATAGCTATTACCCTTATCTCTATTTTTATGGGCTAGGAAATGGAATTTTTTATAAAATGCTTTTTGGAAATGATCAGATTTCAAGAATTGTAGTGATTGAACCAGAAATTGAGATTTTGTTTATCGTATTAAATCTCGTTGATTTTTCTGAAGAGATTTTAAGCGATAGAATTATTCTTCTTTACACACCATATTGCAATTATGTGATGATCAACTCCCTTTTTATGATGGATAAAAGATCTCGCCTTTATGCAAAAGTTTATGATTTATTTGTTTTTAATTTCTTTTATGAAAAATACAAGGATAATATCGCAGAAATCAGTAGCTATTTTATCAAGGCAATTGAACACAATGTTATCTCTGTAGGCAATGATAGCAAAGATGCTATCATTGGGATCAAGCAACATATTTATAACTTACCTGATATGTTAAAATCTCCAAGTCTTATTGATTTAATCAATCAATTAAAAAATCGAGATACTGCCATCATTGCTTCAACAGGACCAAGTTTATCAAAACAGCTTCCTCTTCTTAAAGAAATTGCTCCCTATGTTACTATTTTTTGTATCGATGCGAGTTTTCCAATTCTTTATCAAGCAGGAATCAAACCAGATATAGTTTTATCATTAGAACGCGTAGAAGCAACAGCAAAATTTTACACTGATACACCAAAGGAAGCGCAAAAAGATGTGATTTTTGCGATCACTTCTATTGTTCATCCTAAACTAAAAAATGCCATTACAGATGGGATAAAGCAATTCTCAATGCGTCCTTTTGGTTATACAAATATGTTTAATTTTCACGAATATGGTTATGTTGGTATCGGAATGAGTGCAGCAAATATGGCCTATGAACTCATAGTGCATTCTCGATTCAAACGCTGCATCATCATTGGACAGGACTTAGCTTTTGGTGAAGATGGAAGCTCTCACGCCAAAGGCGCGCTTTATGGGAGCAATGAAATCAAACCAAAAGAGGAGAAAGTCTTTGTAGAAAGATATGGTGGTGGCGGAGATGTAGAAACCACATTGGTTTGGAAACTTTTCTTGCAATTTTTTGAAACTGATATTGCACATACTCCTTATAAAATCGAAGTTATCAATGCCACAGAAGGCGGTGCAAGAATTCACGGAACAAAAGAAATGAGCTTTGCAGATGCCATCAAACTTGTTGATACTAACAAGATAAAAGAAAAAATTATTCTTAATTTTCCCTCACCGAATGTGAGTGCTAAAAATATCCTGAAAGCAAGGAAAAAGTGTGAAAGAATTATTTCATAC